>Ga0247778_1000498_pt1 | contig 47006 bp, 48 predicted proteins | sample UWRJL049202B5_FD_179939 | JGI IMG/M metagenome (GOLD analysis project Ga0247778, IMG submission 179939) | Plant litter microbial communities from Arlington Agricultural Research Station in Wisconsin, United States - UWRJ-L049-202B-5 | ecosystem: Environmental > Terrestrial > Plant litter >...
TAAAATTGGTTGTAGGGATGGAGATTTTGTCCCCCAAAAAGATCAAGTTGAGAAAGGGGGAAGATGGGGGTCACGTGGGAGGGGTACTGTTTGCGAATATGCTGCTTGGGTGGGAGGTCTGAAAAATGCTAGATCTTGGATTGAGGGTGTAATAATTTTGATTTGAGGGAGGGGTTTCAAAATTGAGGAATTGGCTTGAATTGGTCAATGGGGACTGTGAACTATTCCTGGTGTTCGTTTCGTTTGTTGCTTGGTGTTGGTGTTTTTGGGTCATATAGTGTGCTTTTACTGGTATTGCAGAATTCTTTTCTTGGCTTGAGATTTGGCTATTTCTTTTTATTGATGTGTATTTTTCAAGTTCCAGAGCATGCATTTCCGTTAGATTTCTCGATTTCATTTGGTCTACTAATACAACCACAGGGACGGTACATCTTGAAAGCTTTGTTCGATTTTTTCGATTCTGTTTCATGCTCGACGAAAGCCCAACTCTTCAACGACGTCTACTCTTTGCTCTGTCCAACTGGATGATTTCGTCCGTCAATGACTCCAATCTCTCTAGCAAGTCATTGACTTCCGGATTATTCTGGAACGTGTAATCCGACATCCATGAGTTGTACCCCTGGATTTGTTGAACAATAGCAGCAAACTCATCTCTCTTTTCATCTGACACAATACCATTATTACGTGCTCTCAAACAAGCTAAAGAAGCCTGGCAATTCCGCAACCTCTTCATATTAAACGACAGATCATCCCAATCCGACGGCGCACATCCGTAAAGCTCCCTAAAGATCATCTCCGCATCATCCCGGTATTCCTCTGGAAAGAAATCGCTGTCGAACAGCTCCGAATCAAGTTCCCCATTCCCCCGATGCGCTGCATTGTTGCCATCCTGTATGATAGCAACGTCTACTTCCGCCCGAGGAACACCGAAAATCATCTCTCGCGCCTGCTCAAGGAACCGAAGGCGTACCTCCACAGCTGCCTGACAGAACGGCCCTGTACAATGAAGCTCATAGATCTTCTCCCTCATCTCTTGTTCAAGTCTCATGATTTTGCGATCGCGCTTTTGAATATCCCCTTTCGCATGCCGTAAATCCAATTTCGTTTCATCAAGCTTGCATTCGAGTTGGTCTCTTTCCGTTCGGTGGTACTCAACATCCTCTCTCAACTGGTCCATCTCTCTTTTCTCGCCATTAAATTCTCGTTGCTATAAGAGATTTAGTACGGGTGAAATAGAGAAATACGATGGAGAACTTACCAAAGTGTCGTATCTGCGTCGCAGATCTCGGTATTCGTTATTCTGCCAAGTGGTTGCCGTGTGCCGCGCTGTGTCGAGCTGGCCCTTGAGTGCTACGTTCTCTGAGATGTGATCCGAGATTTTTTTAGATGCTTCATTTAATCGGTTTCGAGTCGATGTGAGGTTTGCTTCAAGTCTGGCGCACATGCTCGCGGAAGTAGTGGCCTTGGATTTCCACGAAATGACAGCCTCAGCCTTCACCTGCATCTCACTGCTCAAAGAGTCCACGACCACTTGTAATTCGCTCGACTTCGCACTTTCCGATCGGAGTTTCTCTTGCAATTCTTTTGTCTCACGCTTCAGCTTTTCACTGAGACTCCTCTCTTTTCGAAGATCGCCGATTGCTTTCTGGGCCTCTTCTTGTACCGGTTTGAGCTCATTTTGAGCGGCATTGCGCTCGGATTTGAGTTCCTCGATTTCTTCCTTCAGGTGTTCATAGCGACATTTGTACTGCTCTTCGAGCGTGCGTTCGTTTTCCAACTGCGCTTTGGTGGCAAGCTCGGCTTTTGTATGTGCTGATGCTGCGTGGCGCTTGGCGGATTTTAGATCGCGGTCGTACTTTGCCACTTCTTGCTTCAGGGATTTGACTTCTTCTCGGAGTCTTTCCACTTCAGAGAGGGGCTGTTGTTGTCGGATATGTGAAGCTGGCACCTGAAGTCTGGATATGGTGATAGTTCTTGGTGTACCTTCCGTCGCAAAAACGACAGGTATATTTTCGTGAGAGGTGAATGCCTCAGCGTTAGTAGTGGGACATTGAATTTTTACCTCAGAAATCCGGTCTACCAGTCCAGTATCAATTACTGTAGCAAGCTGTGCTTGAAGAGATGCGGATTGTGCTGCATGCTCGGCGGTAGTGAGATCTGGCATAGATTTATAGGCAGGTGATGAGGCGTTGCCGGCAGCTTTGGAGCGGATTCTTTGGTCCTCAACAATGGTCGAAGGCTTGATCTTCTCCTCTCCCAAGGGCTTCTTGATCGCATCTCCAGTCCAATTGAGTGGCAGAAAGTCCTCCGTGTCATCATCCATAAAGCTACCCGCATCTGAGTCAACATCCTGTCCCTCTGAAGCCGCGGGCAGCACGTCCCAATCTGTGTTCATTGTCGATAGCTTTGGCTTCTTTGAGTTGGCAGACGTCTTCTTCTCAGGAATCTTCCTAGGCTTGGCCATTTTGACGAAGTTTGAGGTTGGCGATCGAAAGGGTCTACGTTGGTAAAGTTGTGTGAAGTTGGATCGAAAATTAAAGCCAAGTGAAGAGGAGTCAGAAAATGAATACCATCAAGCGAAAGCGAAGCAAAAATTAACTTTGAGTCACAAATTCACCCAAACTCAACATATAGACTGATGGGCTTCTAAGGAACTTTAGTATCATGAATAAAACGAGTTGATAATTTGATGATCCCCGCTCCTTCGTCTCCAAGGTGAGAGATCGGGCTTCTAGTCGAGCCTGCAGAAGATATCACACCCCGAGGAAAATACTTCTGTGCTGATGGACCCAAGCAATTTTACACGAATGAGAGATTGCCATCCCGTAGTCGATTGCTCAATTCTCTAATGGAAGTGACCTTCGATGGTTATGGTAGCCGGCCAAGATGGAAATTATTGTAGCTGACATTGAGAAGACTTAGAAATCCTTTAGCATTTATTTTGACTATGCGCTTCTCAATCTCCCATTGACAGGCCATTCAAATTCACAGACATCTTGCCACTAGACTATGTACATATTTCCACCTTTCAATCATCAACCTCGATCTAACAAGCCGAAGCCTTCTTCGCATCCTCCAAAATAACATCCGACCCCTTCTGACCAACCATAAACGTAGCAACAACCGGGAAAACCCCCGGAATCTTCGGAAACGTACTCGCATCAACGACCCTCAATCCCGTCACGCCCCTAACATTGAATCTAGAATCCAACACAGCCCTGGGATCATTATCAGCGCCAATTGCCGCGGTACTCGTAGGATGGTGACCAAAAGTCTGCGCCGTGATCCAATCCTCATCCGTCTTGCCACAACTTCCATTGGCATCCGGGTTGGAACACGGTGGCTCCAAGACCTTCACAGGTCCAGTAGGAGCTTTGATGGACGCGTAAACACGGCGGGCCCATGCAACTGTATCTTTCATCGCGCCCATATCGACATCCTTCCCTTCAGCGAATAAGTTGAAATTAATCTCGGGCATGTCTTGTGGATCGGCAGAAATAAGTTTGACTGTTCCCGCTTTATTCTGTGGATGCATCTTGACCAACGAGATGCCGTAAGATCCAGCCGGATCACTTGGCAGAGCCGCGTTCGTTTGGTTGCTGGGCCAAAATCCGCGAAAGACATTTGGGAATTGCATGATGAAGATATCTCGCTCGTCGTTGACCGCATAGGGTGTCTTGCGCATGATACAGCCGCCTCCGCTCCCATATCCGCCTTTGGGGAATTGCCCCACGGTTGGGATTTCCTGGTTATCTTGCAGGTTCTGGCCAACACCTGGGGAATCAACTAGGACCGGTATTTTGAATTGCTTGAGTTGGTCTGCGGGGCCGATTCCGCTGAGCATGAGAATCTGGGGAGTATTGAAAGTGCCGCCGGAGATAATCACTTCCTTCCTTGCGGTCGCTTGCTTCTGAGTTCCTTTGTTGTTTGCGTTGAAGCGTGCATCGGCTTTGTATATGGATTTCCCTTCCAGATAAGCTACTCCCGTCGCTCGAGGCTTGGTGCCACAGCCGGTGTTGTTGAACAAGACTTTGGTCGCCAAGGAGTTCATTGCTAGTGTCAAGGGATACTTGGCACTAATGGTTTCGAGAATGTAGTCTCGCGAGCTGTAACGTTGTCCGTTGGATCTTTGGTGGCTAGGAAGGCCGAAAATGCCCACTGCTTGGTCTCTGTTGGGATCTAAAGCATTTGGATCGGCATTCAGCATTGCTGTCACTTGGCTGCTGCTCTTGTTGAACGTTGTCGCTGCTGCATTGTAAGCCGAAAGACCTGGATCTTGTAAGGTGCTTGGAGCCTTGGCCATATTGGTTTGGAAGAAGCCATCAAAGCCATGGCCAGCTGTGCCCTTGGGGACATAATTGTTGTGTTCAATACGTGTAAAAATGTTCCGCATATTGGAAGGACTGAAGCCAATCAGCGCTGATCATTGAAAGTTTGAAACTTGACTGCACTCACCTCCATGACTGATCGCCTGTTAAATTTGCGATATAGGTCCAATCGCTGTCACTCGGAAGAAAAGTAACCATTGCATTGATCATCGACGACCCACCGACACTTGATCCTCGAGGGTAATAGACACCAAGAAGTTTTGCGTCTGCCGGGGGATTATCACGTCCGACCCAGTACGACCCCTCTTTTGTTCTCCATGTCAGATGGCTGTTTTTCCGCTGCCGTTCGTCGTCTGCGTAGTGTTTCACGAAGAAGTCCCAGGTTATCTGTGGTGGATACTGATCGTATCCGCTCGCTGTGCTTTGGTCACCTCCCTCGATCAAAAGGACTGTGTAATTAGCTCTGGCAAGATTCGACGCTACGGTGCCACCACCAGGCCCGCTTCCAACTACAATGTAGTCATATTCTGCATCTGCTGCAGCGGATTCTGAATTTGGAACTGGGGTTGAGAAGACCGAGCCGATAAATGGCAACAGCAAAAGCAATTGGAAATGCATTGTGCAATAAAAATATATCCAATTGTTTCAAATCGAAACAAAATCGCGAGCTGGAAGCTCCAGTATTTAATCCCAAGTTACACTTGATGCATAATGTTGGATTTGCCGTGCTAGTATTCATGCCTCACGCGTTGAGGGCGTTGCCAAGAGAAGTAAAAATTGGCTGGATCTAGATTCTGGGAAATTCCCTCCAACTCTCATCTCGAATAATATCAGAAAAATCCGACGAAGAGTTTTGGTTTGTTCGGAGCCCTTGCCAAGCATGGTAAACTCGCGTGCCAAGGTGGCTGCAAACCCATCTGCATTATATCCAAAACGCTTGCGGGGTCGCAGTGGTATGTCTCCCCTTGAACAAATGCCGGCAATCGAAAAGCTTTCTTGGGGTTTCTGGCAATCACTTGAGCCATAGATCATGTGGATCGAACAAAGACTGCAGGCAAAATATACGCAGACACATTGGGCGGTCGAGCAGTAGTGTGACTCGAGTTTGCTCTGAGATCTACACCTACCGAAACGTAAATATCATTTTGCCAAGGTGTTGGTATCACAGGGTAAAGCTTTAGCTACAGCTGTAGTCAAGGTTATGGTGGTTGTAGTAGTTGTTGATTAACTAACTAGTACTAAGGTGGGAGAGCCTCATATGGAGGTTGCTCGTCCCAAAGGGGCTTAGCGCCAAGTGCACGTTTCTTTACACGTGACCGTGATGTCTTTGCTCCGACTCCCCAAACACAAGGGGGATTTATGCTATGAAGACACGGAGGCCATTGTTCGGTAAGCGGTTTGATTGGATGTTGACCAAAAGCCCAAAGGTACCACCAGTGCCACGTCCAAAAAGCCCATGCATAAGCCCGTGCATCCAACCTCCCGATTGGCAAATCGGTGGCGGCCGTCCAGGTGCAAAGGACTTTTGGACCCCTGTGACCTTGCGAGAGGAAAATATGATAGCATCCTTCCTTGTGTTACGTTCTCAGACAACCTTATATATCTCATGTCATGGCAACCTCACCATCACAAATTCTGGTTTTTGTCCAGCTCAAGAGGCGCATCGTATCTTGGCGTGTCAAATCCCGATCCTCATCACAACCAAGGCCGTTCCTTCGTCTTTTATAAGCCAAGCCGGGCGACAGCCTCGCCATCCATTTCTTCACCGCACAATAACAGCCGGCAACCTCAACTCAGATTCCAGCCTCCTCGGCAACGTTTGTTACAATCCTCAAAACGACTAGGAAGATTCTATCCCTTTTTCCATCCTGTACGAGCTAAGCCTCTGGACAGCCTCCCAACTACTTCGGCTTATTTCAACCTCAGATTTGCTCATAGGCACCTTCTCCATTGCTCGCCTTTTCGACTGCGCCCTGTCCTTTGATTCCTCTTCAAACATCCATGCCCACGGCCTTTCGATACTTACCTGTTCTAACGACAATGGATGACTCTCATAGCCCAGCGTCAGAACTCACCCTACCTCCCGTAGCTAAGTCCAACTTCTCTGCACACCAAAACAATCCCGGTCGCTGTCGGCGATACAGTACCGAAGAATGGGATGCCATGAAACCCCTCATCAAGAAGTTCTACATCGATGACAATAAGTCGCTGCGCCAGCTTATGGATATGCTCTCAGAGAAGCATGATTTTCATCCTACGTCAGTGCATTTCCATCACCCCTGATTCTGCAGATATATAGTTAACTTTTGGAAAGGCTTAAAATGTTTAAACGCCAACTCAAACTATGGAAGTTTGCTAAAAACATCACTAACAAGACTGCACGCCCCATCCTCGATCAGAAAACGGCATCGGATGCGACGGGGCGCTTAGCAATTTTGGGTCCTCATGGAAGGCCTGTAGACGAGCGACGACTCAGAAAATATCTCAGGAGGAAAGGGTGGCCTCCTCTCAATCCCATGCTATCAATGCAGAATCAGAATCAGTCTACCACTGGTGATAGCACGTCTACCAGATCTACGTCGCACAGAGAGCTTTGGGATGTTTCAGACACACATTCGGACTCTCATGATACGTTGCCTAACGGTGGCTCCTATGAGCAAGATTGCCCTTATCGACCATGGTCGAAGAAGTTTCGCTTTTCTGAGACATATCCTGAGTAACCGGCCCTTACAGAAGTACTACGCATACTTGGCTGACCCGTCGCAGTGGCACGATCTATCAAGAGGACTCTTTCGGATACGACCTTTGCATCAATGTTGACGAGGAAAGACCATGCACTACTCATTGCTTCTGCCGGAAACACCATTTGCGGGAAGCCTTCACATTCGAGGTTCACAAGTCCGTGGATCAAATGCACATCACTATCTATAGTCATTCTTTGTATGACGAACTGGCCACTCTTATACCCTTAGACAATACTGAGAGGGGTTTGGGTTGTCAGACGAGAACAGTCAACGGACTAGCCCTCCTCAGTCACTACCATACCTTGATGAGACGACTCAAGGATCTCCGCTCGGCACTTTGCGACAACCCTGCCAACCAATCTTTGGCTTTGGAGATGGATCTTCTTGTGAATGGATTCATTGGCGACGGTCAGGTTTTCCAAAGCTTCGGTTATGAGAACCTTTACGAACTCGGATTCATGGACTATCAGCTTTGGAAATACTTCCAGAAGCAGAAATTTGACAAGGATATCACGGAGCTGGATGATCGTTTCTGTGCAATTGATGATGAGGAAGCTTTGTCGACGTCTGATTCTGAGTTTGGGTCAACAACCACTTGTGTCGAAGAAGCAATGGCAGATGCAGATGGAGCTGTCAAAGACCAGACGGAGCCTTTACTAGACATCGATAATGAGATACAAGGGCTGTTTTCGCCACCAGCCGGCACTAGCAATCCTGATGTCTACGTCTCGACCGCCTTGCATATGACCGATGGACCTAACGCGCATGGGTACTCACATGCAAGCGCTAATAGCGATTTTGGCCAGATATCAGGAGCCTCGCATGAAAGCAATGAAAACGCTCGGGCGTTGCTCTGTCAAGCAATATCTGGCAAATTTCCAGCGGTTTTGGAACAAAACCTGTCAGAATCAGAGATGAACCTAGCAGTATGGGCTGGCGATGAAGGGATCGTGCGGCTGCTTCTTGACCGTGGGGCCAATGTGAATAAGGTAGATCTACGGGAAGATCCGCCACTGTCCCTAGCAGTAAGGGCGGGTCATGAAAGGATGGTGCGGCTGCTTCTTGACCTTGGGGCCGATGTGAACGGGTCAGGTTTATGGGCAGGTCCACCACTGTCTCTAGCAGTAAGGGCGGGTCATGAAGGGATCGTGCGGCTGCTTCTTGACCGTGGGGCCGATGTGAATAGGGAAGATCTATGGGGAAATCTACCACTGTCCCTAGCAATAGAGGCGGGTCATGAAGGGATCGTGCGGCTGCTTCTTGACTATGGGGCCGATGTGAACGGGGTATATCTATGGAAAGATCTACCACTGTCCCTAGCAGTAAGGGCGGGTCATGAAGAGATCGTGCGGTTACTTCTTGACTATGGCGCTGATGTGGATAGGGTACATCGACTAGAAGATCTGCCATTATCTCTAGCAGTAAGGGTGGGTCATGAAGGGATGGTGCGGCTGCTTCTTGACTATGGGGCCGATGTGAACGGAGTAGGTCTATGGAAAGATCTACCACTGTCCCTAGCAGTAAGGGCGGGTCATGAAGAGATCGTGCGGTTACTTCTTGACTATGGCGCTGATATATACGGGGTAGGTCTAGACTTACCACTACTGTCCCTAGCAGTAAGTGCGGGTCATGAAGGCATAGTGCGGCTGCTTCGTGAGGCTAAAATCGATGACTTGACCTCTGGCTCAGCTTTGAGTATGGCAGCGAAGCAGCGGAATGCGAAATGTGTCAGGCAGTTGATCCGAGAAGGAGCAGATGTACAAATTGCTGCACTTCGCCTCCAGGGGGAAGGTGGCAATCATATGCAATGGCTATTAAAAGTGGCGGGGGCCTCATCCGGAGCTACAAACGTTGGCAAAAAGAAAAAGTGGCAGAGCGCCGATTCAGAGGTGTCCGAAAACATTCGACATGTCCGCCTCAGGTTCGTCGGCCAATATATGCTGATGACAAAATCCGCTCAAAACTCGCGAACGAGACTGCGAGACCTTCCTCAACACCTTCGCAATTATCGAGAGGCTTGGACAGCTGGAATCGAAACAATGCGAGGACTGAGTCGAGGCCAAACACCTCGAGGTGTCAATGAAACACTCGCATTTCTTTCACTTGGGAGGGCTATCGCGGAGACGTTGCGGGACAGGAAGAATTGCGACTACCTTGAAGATTTCGAGCGGGATCTAGGTCGATGGGGACAGCTTTTCGAAAATGCGGCGGATCTTGACGCCTATGAAGAAGCATTGAATTTGATGTGGGGTGTTGCGTATAACGATCCCACCTCAAGAGAACGAGGACGTTTCGATGAAGATATCCTGATCCGCTTTCACGAACTCGCGTCAACTCTACTCGGCCGCGCAAATGATCTACTCGGTTTCGAAGAATTTCATGACAGGAGCTCAGAGCACTATCAGCAAAGTCGGCCTAAAATTGGCCAGATTCCTATTGAAGACGTGCCACACAGGTTTTTAGATTACCAAAGTCCGGGAGCTGAGAGCCCGTCGCAAATAGAGGCAGCCCCTCTCCAGCACCTCAATTCAAGCAATATTTTCGATAGCATGAAGACTGATACGTCCTCTGTTAAGTCGGTGGTACTATTCGTAGTAGTTGGAGCCATATTTGCAATTGTCGTCATGTTTCTAGAGGGTAAGTCCAAGAGATAAGTGACCATGGCGTTTTCTTGCTGACAAAATGTGCTTCATGATAGCCCTGCGACAGACAACTAATAGCTTTGCCTTTCATCAGATTGGGACCTTGCAGGAGCGGTATTTGATTTTAGCAGCGTATCTTGGTTTGGGAGACAAAGGAACTCAAGCTTCATTTCAAGTTAGGCAAGAAGAGAACCTGCACGTAGGGTAGGGTTTCTCTGTTTGTAGTCTTACAGTAGTAGATAGATCACGTAGTCAACATTAATAGAACGGAGAAGTTTTGCCTGCGCGGTCAGCTTCTCGGATTCTATAGTAAGGCACAGAACGCGGTTGCTGGATGTCATATAACAACCATTAATAGAGGTTGCCTAGGGACTTCGAAGTACAAGGGATGACAAAGGAATTAGTTCTACGGCGTCAGCGCCAAAAACAGATGAGTTAGTCTGTGCTCACATTCTTTTAGGGCGAAAGAGGACGAAGCCGATTTTGCAAGCGACTGTAAACAAATTGTTGCCTGCTAAAACCATCACCCGAAGAGCATGGCTGACTAACCCCAGTCATTCAACCTCGACGACGACCATTTCTTGATCTGTCCAACTGAATGATCTCATTGGTTAGAGATTCTAGTTTGACGAGCTTTCTCTCGGTGTCTGGGCTTGCTTCGAAATTTGTGATAGACATGGGGTTGGTGTAAGAACTGTACAGCTTGCCTTCAACCTCTTTCCATTCCGCACGCTGTTTGGATGACGAGTTGGTCTGGTTCAAAGGGAGAAGTATTCTCATGGAGGCTTTGCAATCGACAAGTCGATGACCCTTGGGGGAGAATTTCGGATATTCGGCAGGGGTGATTTGATACAGGCTCTCGTATGTTTCTTTTGCGGTCGCCAAGTAAGCCGTTGGTACTAGTCTGGCCTTAAACAATGCTGCGTCGATCTCCGCACTGGCCCGATGTGCGGCCCTGTTTCCTTTCTCAATAATTTCCCAGTCGATGTCCTTCTTTGTGATTCCCGATACTCGTTCCCTCGCATGTTCAAGGTTTCGAAGACGCGTCTCAGCTCCTATCTTGACAAGCGGGTCCTTGAGATCTCTATCCTGCTCCAACAGTGAGACTTTGGCTTTCAATTCGGCAATAATCTGGTCATTTTTGAGGTTCTCCGCAATCGAGGCTGCCAAATCGGCTTGAGGTTCTAATTTGCGAGTCTGAAAGCGTCAGCGTATGTGAAAAATTGAGTCCTCCATATCTAAAAGACTGCACTTACAAGTTCATCGTCGTCCCTCTGCAGCTTCTTCAACTCGGTGCTAGGAGTCATCGATCGAGTTCGACATATAGCTAGTTGAGCAGAAAGTCCGGCTATAGCGGCTTCATTGCTGATTTTGATGTTATTACGTTGCGTGCAAAGGTCTGAATTCTGGCCTTGCAGGGTGTAAATTTGCGCAGAACGGGTCGTAACCTCCCCCTCGAGTCTCTTGCAGTTGCTTTCTAACTTTGCAATTTCAGAAAGTTGCTGCTCAATCGTATAGGCCTGTTGATCTGCTAATATCTTCAACTTCGTAACTTCTGTCTGTAGATCGGAAGACGTGGCCATTTCTCCCTGAAGCGCTCTGCAATGCTCCTTCCTTAGCTCTCGGTTCTCCTCCAGGAGCTCCTCAGCCAGTTGGCGTTGATTGTGAAGATCCGCATTTGCTCTCTGATAATCTCTCTCCACCATCTTCAAAAAACTCTGCAGTCGAGAGATTTGCTGCGCCGCCGAGTTAGGGTCAAGATTTCGTCGCTGAGCATGTGGTTGCTTCTTGCTGGCAGAGTCAATTCTCGAGCCCCTTGACCATTTCTCTTCGAGGGCCTCTACATGATAAACTCTCATGCTCAGTGGGTGTTTGACAGAAGATGCCTGGTCCTGGGCTCTCTCGAGAACGGAGCCAGACCGTGAGTGCGATCGCGAAGATGTAGGTGTAGTTGAGGGGGTAAGGATTATTTCGCTTTCCGTATCTGTCATTGAATCCATCGGTGAATTGCTAGTGAGAGCGGATGGCCCTGGATCCTTGGGGCGTCCGACGGAAGAAGATAAGAGCTTGCCCGAAAAAAGCTTTCTCAATCCATAATCTCTGAAATCACAGGTTGCATCACCCCACCGGTGTGAATGATCAGAGCCCCAGCCGCTTTTCGAGGGTTCGTCGTATTCTTCATTCATGATGCTCGACCATTTCTTCCAGGTTTCCGAATTCTCTAACTCCTGGATAAACTCTTCTGCACTGATTTTGATATACGACGGCGGCGCCTGAATCTCCTCGTCGCTCAACGCTCTATACATTGTGGTGAAGAGCTCGTAGTGGCCAAGATTTGGGAGGTCGGAGAATGATTTCTCAAAATTTGAGGTCGAGGACTGAATCTGGCTCGGTCGTAGAAGAAATTGGAGTTGAATCTAAGCGAACTCGGGAAGGCGGTGACCCCAAGCTCCTCCCCTTAATGAAGGAATCCGACATTGGAAAGAGCGTAGCAGGCTCTTCAAACCGGCTGCTTGGGTAGCTATTCAGGCACATTACAGTCTCCAACAATCTTTTTTATAAGTACACTGTACTCGCATGCTTAAATAATCAATTTTAGTTAGAACCAGGAGGGTTATGGTGATTCGATTACAGCAAGCTTGTTCCTCCGAAGGGCAAGAAATATAACCTTTCTATTGAAGCCTGCTCTGGAAAGACAGCCACTGGTGCCTTCCCGGATTCTAATGTTCTCATTCAAACATATAGATGACTTCAGTGCTCTACATTTCCTTTCGACTGGTTAGCCACAATGTAGGGAGTCTTGATAAGATTATACCGTAGAGGCAAAAATGACACAATGCAACGGCAGTTGATAACTTATCACGGGAGTAAATTAAAAAGAAAACGAACGGAAGCTCACAGGACAAGTAGGATGATTCTCTTTGTTGTTTTTCATTATAGTCGCTTGCAAAATCGGCTTCGTCCCCTTTTACTTGCAGGGTAAAAAATTGTGAGCACAGACTACCTCCTCCATTTTTGGCGACAGCGCCATACTATGGAGTAGCCTTTCTTTCATCCCGTGTACTCCGTCTTGTGCGTCGTCCCTACGAGTATTAAGCGAATAACCCGCTCGATTACTGCACAGGGAGACTAGGCGGTACAGTAAACTTCGAAACCAACTTCTACGCAAACACTCCCGTCTTTTATGAAAAGTCAGGCCCCGCTTTTCTCATTGATCCCTGCGTGCAGCTTTGCCGCTTTCAGTAAAGCGCGGTGCAAGGGTAATATTGCGATGTACGAAAGTACAGTACCTCCTCGCTCCTCGCTTCGAATGCCCAAAAGAGAATCTATATATGTTATTCTATCCTCTCCTGTTTCGCGCAGGGCCCCCATTCACACCGAACGACGAAGAAGCATTACGCTGTCAAAGGAAAGTGTGGGTAGCGACGGCTCGGCACATTCCGCTGGCGTATTCTATTCGTAGATGCAAGACTTTTACAAGGTTAATTGACGAGCCACTGAACACCAACCACGTCAGCACACGAATCTCACTTTCAGCTGCTCTTTGTGAACACTCTCTACGATGCAATTGAAGACATTTCTCACAGCGTCCGTACTGTAAGAGGTTCAACTATCAACATTCTGGTCCTATTGGTTTTGCTCTGTGCTGAGGGACTTTCTTCAAACATCACCACCGCGCATGCAATGAGCAAATAGTTAGCAAGGCATGACTGCGCTCGACTCGTCCTGCTCGCAACTTCTTCGAGCCACCGGAGATTACTAGATGCTGGATCGACTTTTGGGACGGAAGAGGGGAAAGCCGGTCGAAGGCCGTGAAGAGAAGGGCAAGAAGCTCGCGACCCCAGAGGAACCAGGTCTCGGCTTGAAACTTCTCTACCAACCTTCCAAGGACTCAAAGACGATCGTCGAGTAAGACAACAAACTTTAACTATCTGAGCCTTAATATTTCCTTGGCATCTACTGACCCGAGATGATTATAGCATTGTTTTGGTCCATGGCTTAACTGGCAGTTCCAGCGACACATGGCTCGACACGAAAACTGGACTGCACTGGCCTACCACTCTTCTCAGCGATGATATTGGTGACGCTCGTATCCTCGCTTTTGGATATGACGCCAACGTTGTCAATTTCTGGAACCCTGCGTCTCAGAACACAATAAGCAACCATGCTGAGAACATGCTTGGGGCTCTGGCGCGTCTGAGGGAGCAAACGAACTCTGTGAGGAATACTGTTCCCTCGCTACCAGTAAAGTAGGGCTCATACTTATGTTTTCAATGCGTCTAGGAAGATCGGAAAATTGTGTTCATAGCGCACAGTCTCGGTGGCTTGGTGACAGAAAAGGCCTTGTGCCTCTCCAGAAGCAAGGCGGAGAAGCACATTCAGCAAGTGGGACATTGCGCAATAGCGATTGCATTTCTTGGAACCCCACATTTTGGAGCGGATCTTGCGAGCTGGGCCACGTTTGGGAACAATATTGCGAATATTGTCAAGCGTACAAACAAGGATATCGTCTCGGTCTTGAGACCAGGGTCGGAGATGCTGGCAGATGTTCAGGACGGTTTCCACAACATATTGAGGTTAAGGAAGGAAGAAGGCACAGATATTAACATCACTTGTTTCTACGAAGAACTCCCGCTCCCAGGAGTCGGTGAAGTACCTATACCTAAGACGTTTCTAGTTTGCTCTACTATATTGACACTTTGAAGGTGGTCCCCAAGCGGTCGGCGATCTTGCCTGGGTACGGAAAGTACGGGATTCACGCCAATCATATGGTGAGTGCGTCCTCTTGTTTTTCTTAATACCAAGAGGATTGCTGAAGGTTTAGAATATGACAAAATTTCCGAATTCAAGCGCCAACGGCTATCAGGACATCCTTGGAGAGATTCGGAGGTGGGTTAGACCACTCCGTTTGGCTGCGCAGGCTCCAGAAGTTCAAGTTGAGCCGAGTACGTGAAGTAAACCTTGAGCATAGGCAGGGCAATTTAAGACCCTAGAACTAAATCAATACCAGTTCTCTCTGCCGACGAGACCAAATGCTTGCAATGTCTCTACCTATCAGACTATGAGTCCCACAGAAAAAGAAACCCAGATCGAGTGAAAGGAACCTGTGAGTGGTTTCTGCAGCATGAAAGGTATCATGGCTGGCGGCAAGAGCAGAAGTCGAGTCTTTTATGGGTCTCAGCAGGTCCAGGATGTGGCAAGTCTGTTTTGGCCTCATTCCTGGTCGACGAGCTCAACAGTTGCGAGTCTCAATCGATTCTGCGTAGCACCGTCTGCTTTTTCTTTTGCAAAGACGACAATGACGAACAGAAAAACGCAACATTTGCTCTTCGTGCACTACTACACCAGCTTTTTACGGCGAAAAGTTCACTCGTTAGACACGCCATGACGGAGTTCCGGAATAAAAACCAGAAATTTACCGAGGAATTCGGCACCTTATGGAAGATATTCACGACAGCGGCGAGAGACCGGAGCTGCGGCAATGTCATTTGTGTCATCGACGGCTTGGACGAATGCGAAGAGTTGACACGGGTCCAACTGATCAAATCTTTGGTCGAGTTTTACTCACTGCCAAACGAGAACAAGCCATTCTTGAAATTCATAGTCACCAGTCGCCCATATCTTTGGATTGAAACTGAATTCGACGACCTTCGAACAATCAGGTTGAGGGCGGAAGACGAGACTGATGCAACCAGCCAAGACATCGAGTTGGTAGTTAAAACCAGAGTTAAAACAATAGGCGAGAAGAGACACCTCTCTTCCAAAGTGCAGAGTGCTCTGATGGAACGTCTCATCAGCAATGCCGACCGAACATTCCTTTGGGTATCTCTCATTCTGGCAGACCTTGAGAAGAGCCCGCGAGTTTCCAAAGGGGCATTAGATGATCTCGTCGGCACAATACCTAGCACACTGGACGCAGTCTACGAGAAGATTCTCGGGCAAAGCTCCGATCCCGAATACGCTAGGAAACTCCTCCAAATAGTTGTTGCAGCTGTCAGACCACTTACACTCAAAGAGATGAATGTGGCATTTGCCATCAAACCTAGCGACAGGTCCAACGAAGTTCTCGATCTCGAGCCATCTATCGGAGACACAGTCAAAGACCTTTGTGGGCTTTTTGTGAAAGTTATAGACTCGAAGATCTACCTCGTTCATCAGACAGCAAAAGAATTCTTAAGCAATGACGCAATGACTGCCGTTACTAACCCGGGGACGTGGCAAAATTCACTGCATTCAGTCGAATCAAACCTCGCCCTTGCTAAGATTTGTATCTCGTACCTCCTGTTTGCTGAATTTGAAATTCACCCTCTAGTCATAGATCGTGAAGTATATTGGAAGGAAATGAAGAGAAAGATTGATCAATACACCAATAAACATGACTTCCTGGACTATGCGGCGAAACACTGGGCTGACCACTTCCGAAGAGCTAAAATTGGGGAGGATACAGCAGTGTTGGAGTCAACGCTCGATCTTTACGATACTCATTCCAAGCGATTTTCGACATGGTTCCAGGTATACTGGACTACCAATGAGGCCACCTTATACTGCCCTCAAAACTGTACCGACTTGATGGTAGCATCGTATTTCGGGCAAGAGGCGGTGGTGAAGCTGCTACTCGAGAAGGGGGCCGATGTGAACGCGACGGATTCTACAAGTCAAACGCCGTTGTCATGGGCTGCACAAAATGGGCACGAGGCAGCGGTGAAACCGCTGCTCGAGAAGGGGGCCGATGTGAACGCGACGGATAAATACGGATGGACGCCACTGCACGAGGCCTCATGGAACGGGCACGTCGAGGTCGTCAAGTTATTACTCGAGAAGGGGGCCGATGTGAACGCGACAAATAAAGGAGAACGGACGCCATTGCAAGAGGCCTCAATACGCGGGCAGGTCGAGGTTGTTAAGCTGTTATCCAGCAGTGGCTACACTCCCCCTCTACTCTAGAAAGGCGCTAAGAAGGCCCCAAGATAGAAATAACTAGTGAAGAAACAGATGGATGCTTCGGCTCTTAGCTTTTAAGAACTGTTACATTGGAATAGTCAAATAGTTTATATTCTTTTTATTTTCTAACTTTGATAAAGGAGGGGCTTGGGGAAGCTAATCTTTATATATTATAACTAATACAGTACTAAAATACTTTTATATAATTTGTAAGTATACTAAATCGGTGAGCCTAGCATATTCTAGCAGCTTCGCTTAATATTCTCGTGGTACGGCGCTACTTAGAATGAGGTGAGGTCGTCCGTGCTCACAATCTTTTTCTTTTCTTTTGAGAGCGGAAGGACGAAGCCGATTTTGCAAGCGAGTGTACTAATCATTAAGACTTTAATTGAATTTATTACCAGATACTAAAATTAACCATCCATAGCAAAGTTCGACCATGCCTCAAAGGCTATGTACAGAAAAAAATGCAAGTTCGAGTTTTTACCACTGTGACCGGTGGCAGTGTCACCTGAACTGTACTCGTCACGACAATAGGTTGAGGAGTAAAGGTTAAAGTAAGCGTCGTTGGGCTTACACTTGTCCTGCTAACGGTGATTGTAGTCGGCGGCAGCGAAGTTGTAGTTGTGACCGTGTTCGACTGTGTTGTGCGGCTAGTTGACGGCGTAATGGTGACAGAGGTGGTAGAGACCGATGTGGCTGTCGATCTTGAAGTCGATGTCAAAATCGAAGTCACAGTCGGGGTCGACATGATGGAACTGCGGCTTGTGGTATGTCGCGCGGTGGCTTTTCTTTGATTTGCAGCGCAGCTACCGTATAGCGACGACGAGGTCACCAAACCAGCCATCATGACACCCATTCCTCCAATGAAGTACTTCCGTTTTGGGTCGGGCCGCGGTTTGTAAAACTTCATGTTGAAGTCCTCTTCGGGATTCTGTGCAGGTTCAGGGGCTGGCTGGTCTCCTGCTGGTGCTTGTGGACGTGGCTGACCTGTCCTGGCCACTCTTGTCCTAAACATGTTCATGCTTGGCTGGATAACATTGATGTTTAGGTTCCCCAACATATTCATGCTCGCACTAGAGTGTGCTTGGTTGTCTTGGCTTCCTTGGTTCCCTTGGTTCCCTTGGTGAGGGCCAATCTCGTTTCCAGTCTTGGGATTTAGGTTTTGCATCGGGACGTTCTCAACGTAGTCATCATCTTCAAAATAGGCTACATCTTGAAGAGCGACATCCCCAGCATCTTCACCGTCGTGTTCATCAATGACAAAATCTGCCGGGTTGGCAAGATCTCCCGCTGGTCTGTTTGCAAGTTCGTTTGATTGATTCGGCCGATGTACTAAAGCTCCCTCAGTGGGGCGTAATGGAGAATCCTGGGCAGCCGAAGGTTCCCTCGCTGTTACAAGAGCGTTTCGATTGGATGGATCTGACATTTTGATGGGGGTGTGGTGTTTAACCAGATGGACTTTTTAGTTCTGTGAAAAGTAACAGATTATCAATACTGATCTATCAAAAATTTCACCGGTGTCCAGATTCCCCGAGGGATAACGAATCACGTTTACTGGTGCTATTATATCCAATCTCTAAGGTTGTTCAGGCATGATAGGTCTGTTGTTCATCAAAGAGAAAACAATTGAACTAAATGTCAAAGATCTGTTTTGGATCAACGTTTATGACACAATGCCCAGAACAGTTGCGACAAAACAATTCTATTCCATGTCAGTAGCGATGCGTAGCTCTCCCATATTTTTCACAGCCAGAAAATTTTCCCGCTTTAATCACATTATGTTTTGTTTAGTTAGATGTGTTTCAAGTTCTTGATTCTACAGGCTCTAATTAATCTTCCTCTGGCTCATCCAACTCCGCTATGCTATCCAAACCAGCTTTTGCGCCCTTCACACCCCTCACTACAATATGCCAGTACAGTGCTTCTTCCTGTTCTGACAGCCCAGCCATCTCCCTCTGTGAACGTACACCTGTATCCTGTTGAACCGTTGGGCCACTTTCCCCAGCCGCAGGTTTCCAGAACCCCCTCCCCCACCCATGGCTTGCCATTATTTGAGTGGGAATTTTACGAGGAGTGATATCGTGTTTTGAGTGTAGGTCAGATGTATTTACTGCCACCGAAGGGGCAGCAATTTCTGCTATTGAACCGCGAGATGTCCCGAACGTCGGTCGCCGCCAGGAAAATTCAGCTTTCTTGGATGGATTGTTTTGATCTTTGATTGTGTTTGAGTAAGACATTTTCAGTCGTTTGTTTAGCTCGCAGGTCCGTGTACAGGCACCAATATTGGAAGGCGGCTGATATATTTAAATTAGAATGGAACGGTTCACATTTTAGTTGTTTCAAGAACACAATGAGTGTTTTGCACTAATATATTCAGAGACAAATAAATAAATCTTTGTTCTCTATAGAAGCTTTGTTGACTAGAACAATGACGTTCTTTCAGGGGGATTTGATGATTTCACAACAATCCGATCATTAGTACAAAGCCATTGTCTCACAAAGTTGAGCCATTAGAAAACAGAAATCGATGACTTAGATTTCACCGAAACAGAATGAACTGTAGATAACAGCATCGAGGGATTGGGTATAAGAAGCAGGGTGCGCAGTGAAATCTCCAACTTGCAACTTCACTTACACCCACAATCAACTACTACTACAACATTCAGCCAACCAACGAGAAATCAACAATTATGGATACCACCAAAGAACTCATTGAATCAATCCCCAGCCGCATCACCCTCTTCGATGCTGCCTCAGACCTCGACGAAAGCACAGCCTGCGTCCTGCTCCCCATGGGGGAAGACCACTACCGTGTCTGGGAAAGCATCGTCAAGAAGTCGGGCCAGGACATCAAGCGTCGACCTCTAATAGGCCTATACGGCTTCAAGAATGTCGATACAAAATGGACTGTATTCGCAGAGGATGAGTCTGAGGAGGACCAGCCTGGGGAGGATGAGACTCCCTCTCCTAAAAAGAAGTATGCCGAACTGGTGTTGATGAGCGAGAAACAGTATCACGAGAAGTTTGTTCCTGAGAGCGTTAAGGCAGGAGAGGAAAACTAAGCCTGTGGTAGAAGACTTTAATGGAGGAAGGTAGGTAAGTAAGAAAACCGAAAAAATACAAAAAAATTCTTTTGTAATAACCTAGCATCTTTAATTCGTGTGAATGTATGTGACAGTGGTGAAATAATCAAGAACAACCCAAATTTTGAGACAATGGGCTCTGTGGCACCTTTTTGTCTCCATACATGCAAAACTGTGCTGAATTCCTTTGTGCCGACATCGGTTTCCACACTAGCTGGAAGCCAGAAATTGTGTCTTTGGCTGCCCCTGAATTAAGCGAGCCCCCTATTCCATACCAGCCTCCCATCGCTTGTAATACCCGAGCTTTGAACAATCCCTGCCCGCACACGGGGGCCGTGGTATCTGTTAATAAACAAGTCTAGAAGCCAGCGCAGAGAGCATACATTCAGGATAGAGGAATGTGTCTATTGAGCTATCGAGAAAGCAACCAAGTGCCATAATTATAGATGCCTTAGGCCAGATTAATACTGAGCGTCCACCAGAACTTGTATTTCAATCTGACCAACAAGCGTTCTCTCAACTAAATCTCAGCTGGAAGACATTCCATCAAGCCAGCCTTTTCCCTCTGAAGGTAATCTTCCAACGAAGTGAACGGGATCCCAAAACGTTTTTCAGTCTCCTTTGCTGAAGAGCTCTGAGGCTTGATATTCGCCCAAATTTCAAACTTAACAGCAAATACGGAAGAAAACATTACTTCCGCTTCCTCCTTTGTCCACTTCTTGACCTTGATATCTCGCCCACTAACCCTAGCAATAATATCGCGGACTTCCTCGATTGTCAAGCTTTCATTCGCCATATCGATTTCCTGCCCACCAAACTTAACAGGATCCAACAAGGCTGCGGCGGCGTACTTTCCGATGTCATGTTCGTCAATTTGAAGCATTCGACTTCCTTTATTGAAGGCATGACCCAGTGTTCCGCTCTTGGGGAGGTCGGGGTAGTTGAAATGGGTGCGGGGGAGCAGATAGTCGTGACTAATGAATGCTGGGCGAAGGATGGTGTAGGCTTTGAACCCCGCGCCTCGAACAGCATCTTCGATCTTGGCTTTCGATTCATAGTAGTGGCCGACCAACTTGTGAGACTCGAGATCGCTCCACATGCTTTTGTCTCCCGTATAGAACGATGTAGACGCTACAACGACCCCAACTCCGGCCTTCTTACATGCGTCAAGGACAAGCTTAGCTTGTCGACCCTCGGATTCGACATCTGTATAATCTGGAAAGGTGTTGAGGAAGACGCCTTTGCAGCCCTGAGCTGCTTTGAGGAGAGCCTCGGGGCTATCGTTCTCTCTGGCAAAGACCGTAATGCCCTGACGCTGTAGCGTGGCGGGAAATTTCTGAGGATCGCGGACGAGGGCATTTACTTTGGCACCGGCTCTCAGGAGGTGCTCAATAGTCCATTCAGATTGATGACCCGTTGCTTGCGTGACGAGGTAGGTAGACATCGTGAAGAAGTTGCGTAGGATACAAAGGTATTAGATCTAGTTGAAGATAACAGAGAGACTTAAGGTTTTTGATTATGTAGAGCAGCAGATGGCTTGATGAGCTATATATATATATATTTCTTGTTGAGACACTTATTAGAGCGAAATCGATGCGAAGTTCGAGCGAAGTCCTTGCCTGCATTCAGGTTGGCTGATCTCGAGTCTATGCACAGCCCAATCCTCGCTAACTGCGAACATTTGGATTCAAAACGGAAGGAGTAGCTCTTGGCGGGTTCACGCCTCATTCCTCGAACCACTGAAAACCACTCATGATGGAAGAAACATCACTTCACCCTGTCACTTGACCCATGAAATACGCCCAATTGCGCCCGGCCCACGAAAAGATGGAAATATCTACATGCACATTTTGAATCAGTCCCAAGTCCGAGACTTAGGTCCGGCCGCGTAAGTTGATTGATAATCGACCCAGTCCGGGATCCAAAAAATTGATCCAGTGCCAAGAACTGCACCTCCCAAAACGGGTTAAGACAAGGATTATCCGAGAACCGAGACTGCCCTGCTACTTGTTACATATAGACGGGATGACCAATTAGACTATGGATCAGGAACCTGAGGTGGATCTGTGGTGATTTACAGCTCTCTAAGCTTGTTATCTGGATTCTCGATGCCAGACATGAGCATCGTGGCTTCTGAGCAAGGCTGCGAACGATTTCGGAAATGCGCAAGCATGATCTAGCCCAAATCTCCCTGGCCTGGTGGTGATTTGTTGATTAGCAAGTATTGAGGCAAAGGTTCTAGGACATTCTATCCGAGACCATGAGAGGAACAGAAATCGAAAAAGCATCCTGGATCGAGCGAATCCATTTATGTCAGGTATGACTTATTTCATCTCAGTAGTCTCATCAATCTATTCAGCCCAACTCTCAACCAATTCCGACAGTGTATCATTTCCCCCAACATTCCCCGGAAATACCACATAAGGAATTCCCTTGAACTTAGAACTTTCTTCCTCACATCTCCACAACGGCACCCCACTCGCAGCCTGTCCCACGATCATCGCCCTCTTAATCCCCAGTCCCTTCGTTGCCGCATCTGAACTTGTGATTCCACCCTTAGCAACAATATACCTAGGCCTGACTTTGATCCCTTGCAAAATCTTCACCAGCGCATCTGCTACCAAACCACCGATACTCAAGCTCGACAACGCGTCTGCGCCCCGGACTAGTGTTCGTGAAGTCATGACTAGGACGTCTTTACCGGCTGCAATATGCTCATCGGTTGAGGAGATTGCGTCGTCAATAATGGAAGCGGGGGACTTGATCAGTGGCGAGACGTCGAGCTCAATCACATGAAGCTTGTCTCCGCGACTGCTACGTAGAGATGCGAGTTGTGCGGTTGTTTTTGGAACGTAGGAACCGGCGATTATTAGACCTCCTGTCTTGTTGGCGGCCTCCTGCTTGTTGATTCCTAGGTCGTTCGCCGAGAGAGGTGGGATACCGGTGATGCCAAGGCGGCAAGATACGAATGCCGCGCCTGTTCTGTAGAGATATCTTCTTCCACCCTGTTGCTGAGCTATATGGATGCTGTTAGCTTACTGCATTCGGGAGTTGCACGATCAAGTTTGTTTACCTCGGAGAAGTCCAGTAACGAAGATATACATGTCGCTCTCGGCAGCTGCGTTCACGATGACGACGCTTCCTTTCGGTGCCGATAGAAGCCTCTCAGCTATTCTGTCAGGCCCAGACCGGATGTCCTGCAGAGTGACAGAAAAGAGATCCTCGTGCTTGAACCTTTTGCCTGCCTTTTCCAAAACGTAATCTCTCAGATTAGAGGACTTGTATCCAAACGTTGCATCGGCCGCAAATGGCGTCTCGCTTGCAGGCACGAGAGAGTCACCCTCAACCACGTAGTGCACATCGTCAATAGTATATCTTCCACCCTGGTAGAAGAATGGCGCTAATATCCAGTTATCGACTTGACCAAATACTTCTTCGACGGCTTCTGGTTCGTCTGGGAAATGACCTCTCAATGTAGAGTCGCCTCGCAAGACGGTCTCTAGTGTTCTGCCTGTCTGCATTGCTGCTTTGGCTAGATTGTCACTGATTGTCGTAATTAGAGCTCGCGCTTCGATTGGTGGTAGGGCACGGGAGTTGGTCAGAATGAAGAATCCTTTCGTGGTATTGATCAACTCCGAGACGAGCATCTCATGATCCCACACAGTCAGGACTGCAATGTCATGGCAGGTTTGGGTTCCGGTAGGGTCGTCATCAAGGACAACTAGAACAGGAGTGTCGTCTCGGCTGAGATGCTCGTTGATGTAAGGAAGCACGTGCTCACTATATTGTGCCGGGAGAGAAGCGAGGGTTTTCTGCAGCGGTAGTCTCGGATAGCTGCGTGGAGTGAACCCCTCTTTCTGCGTCGTCTTGCAGCTTTCAGCGACCGAAATTCCTGCTAAGAGCTCCCAGACTCGTACTACACCTCCATCTGCTTCTTTGCTCCATCCATGTGAAGCACCCATGAGATAGAGCTGGTGAGCGGCTGCACTCAATGGAGCTGGGTATGAGAGACGTTTTGATTCGTCCAAAACAATGCCCTAGGATTTATCAGCCTTTGTCAAGTGAGGAGATAAATTCTTCAGAATTTGAGAAAGATGGCTTGACACTCACTAAATCTTTGACGAATATGGCCAATGCGGAATGGGGTGTCCAGTCAGCATTCAACATTGCGGGTACACGGTTTTCGAACATCCAAGAGCCACCAGCGGCCGTCTTGATGATTTCGTATAATGATTTGGTGTCCAGGCCTAGCTTTGACCCAAATGCCATAGCTTCCGCGGCAACAGCAATATGTACACCAGCAAGCAACTGGTTGATGAGTTTTACGGAGGAGGCGGCGCCAACTCCACCATCAATTTGATAGAGATTCTGAGGCACGCCAGTCATAGCACTAATGAGAGGGCGAGCTTTCGACATGGCCTTGTCTTCGGCGGAACATATGATCTACCTCATTAGCTATGGACAGACTTTAGAATGGGGTTAAAATACCGTGAGTTGCCCGTTCGCAGCTCTCACAACTCCGCCACTCACTGGTGCATCCACGAGGTCGATGTTGCGGCCGAGTCCCACAAATCGTGATCTTAGATCCCGAACAAATGATGGCGGCACCGTAGAGCTCAGTATAACTATCGAATCGTTAGGCAAGCTGTCTGCTGCTTTGCCATTGCCGAAGAGTACATCTTCAGCTTGAATAGCAGTTTGGACCATCACGACTAAGAATTGTGCGTCTGCAGCTGCATCTGCTGGTGTTTGTGCCCCTGATACCTTTTCTCCGAGCTTCAAAAACCTTTCCACTGAGGGTGGATAGATGTCGTATCCACACACTGGGAAACCGGCTTTGGCTAACGACGTGGCCATTCCGATGCCCATAGCACCTAGTCCAATGAAACCGACTTTGTTGATCTCAACTGGAGTGAGACTCGGTGATAAATTTTGACTAGCCACTGCTTTTTTGCTCAGTTCATGAACGATATTTGGTGACTGTGGGGTGAAGACTCGAACGAGTCCAGCATCATCTTCCCGACCGAAGCCCCGAGAAGATCCTGAAATGTATAATTGCTCAGCGGTTGATGATAACGGAAGAGGGAAGCCGCAGCTTCGAGCCGAAGAGGTTACAATTCCCTGCACCGGGTGAGTCAGCTCCGTGTATCACAGTCTCAATTGATATGTTCTGCCTACCATATCTTTCACAAAAATATCTAAAGCGGAGTGAGGGGTCCAATCATTCTCAAGCATGTGAGGTACTCTATTTTCAAACATCCAGCTGTTCCCAGCTGCGTTCTTGATCACGTCAAACACGGTTCTGGTGTTGAGTCCCATTTTGGCTGCCAAACCCATGGCTTCGGCTGCGGCTGCAATGCTACATAACGGAACAGTCAGGATTTTCCTATTCAACAAAATATACATTGAAAACTTGGGACAAGGTTTTCCAAGAAGTAATTCATCAGGAAATATAGAACCAAGGGAAGCATATAGTACGGAATCGAAAAGTCTTACTGAACACCTGCGAGCAGCTGGTTTACCATCTTGATCTTGCTTGCTGCACCAATGCCACCTGGGATGATATGAAAAGTCGCCGACATTTCGTCTAAAATCTGTTGAGCCGAAGCCAATGCCTCGGAAGACCCAGAGGAAAGGATAGTCAGAGATCTCTCGCCAGCACGAACAGAACCGCCAGAGACAGGACTATCGGCGACTTTGATATCTTCCCGATTCAATGCCGCCAATTTTTGCGTTATTGATGCCAAATATGCCGCAGGGACTGTAGAACAGAGAATGATAGTCGCTTGCTGGGGGAGTGCTTTGAAACCTGTTAGCTGCGATAGTAACATTTTGATCATTACTCACCTTGGACCGCACCATGGGATGTATCAAAGAGTACAGAGTCGGCTTGCTGCGAATTCGCCACCATGCATACAAGGATGCTCTTGCCCTTGGCAGCTTCACATGGAGAAGTTGCCGTATCACCCCCAGCAGCTTTAAATCTGTCTAACGTGGGTGCATATACATCAAACCCAGTGACTTTATGACCCTTCTTTATAAGATTTGCTGCCATGCCAAAGCCCATAGCTCCGAGGCCCGCAAACGCCAGACTGATTGTGGATTGTCCGCTCATTTTGAAGTAACAATGTGGGTATAAAAATAAAAGAGATCCAGAAAACAGAAGACAAGGCCAAAGACGAAACACAATCTTAATGATGAAGAGAATTGGTATTTCGCTGGAATGAAGAAAGCATATATAAGGCCATTCGACTTTTGTGGGGGACAATGGGAGCTAATTCTGGGGAATAAAAGCGGCACTGATTCCGAATGTCCCAGGCTGTGTTGAACGCTATGGGGGTGAGGGGGACAATAGTGGTGGATCTCGGTTACAGCGCCACACTTTTAGCGCTGCTCAGACGTTGATAAAACCGCGGGCACAACCCCGCAGCTTCTTTTCGGCATTCCATCCGCCATCAAATCGTGCTTCTCGTCGACATGTCCGGAGTGAAGCGTCCGTACGAGGCTACCCAGAGCATCTCGCCGGGGCTGAATGTTGGTTCCGATGGGAGAGGGCGCGCGGACGCGTTCAACGAGACAAGGGCTCCCAAGATATCCAAGACAGTGACGGCCTGTAAGACTCGAGACGCGTTTCTCCGCATGTACCGCTGACCATAGCCATGCTCAGGCACGGAATGTCAAAAGCGAAAAATAAAATGCGACATCGATAGCGCAGCTGGCAGAGACATTTGCAGCCGTTGTGAGAAGAAAGGCTTGCAATGCGTCGTAAATAAAAGTTTGCAGATGCTGCTTCAAGAGGAGACAGAGTAAGCGCGGTTCCTACAGTATCACGTGGACCTTTCCATATAAAATTCATTCTAATGTGGGAATATTCTAGATGGAAGAGGAATATGGAACTCGAAGCCACGGCGACTCGGGAAGCTGTCTCGCAAATTTTGAGAATTCTCGATCTCCCGGCGTTGGAAACCTTTGGTCGTCCCATTTTGGGAAGGACCAATGCCGGGGGCGCCAATGCAACCTCGCCGAGAATTGAGAGCCGAACTCCAGGTGTAAGGTTTCCATCGGAACTGGCCAGCCCAGCAAACTCCCTAGGGGGTCGTCGGCCTGCTGCAGCGATGGCTATGACCCGAGAAAACTCCCAAGAGCCTGATCATACCGATCCGAAGACGGATGCCATTGTCGCGGACCCCATGGGTAGTCTGTACGAGGTAACAAAACTTCGAAATCTACGAAGTAACCCTCACAGCGAGTCTCGTCAGTATAATTCTTCGATTGAAGAAGATTTGATTTCATGCGGCAAGGTCACTCTCCAACATGCCGAGCACTTGTTCCAACAATTCTCAAAATATCTCAATGCTTATCTCTGGGGTGGAATAGCACTGGTTCACTCTGAACTTATGGCTGTGCGACATTCCTCTTCATTGCTGTTAGCTGCAATTCTTACGGTGTCTGCTCTTCATGTCCCTGGAATGGAAGATGTGTTTGATGTTTGTTACGCCGAGTTCGTCGAGCTCATTTGTGATAGCATGCTCGATAGGTATCATACACTAGATGGAATCCGAGGATTAACAATAGGTGCCTTTTGGCTAAGTGATCTGAGCTGTAAGTGCATATGACTTCAACCATAGACAAGAAACCAAATTTGACCTTGGATCCAGGGAAGCTTTCGGGACATGCTGTTCGAATTGCAACAGAACTCAATCTTCATCAAAGCTACTCTCGAGCGATGAAGGGATTGCCAGAGCATTTTGAGTCCGCTCGACTCTGGTATTTTTTGTATGTTTGCGATCACCACTTTAGTATTGCTTATGGCAGACCTCCTGTCATCCACGAGAACAACATCATAACGAACCACGTCCAGTTTTTGCAACTACCGCATGTTACCCAGTCGGATCAAAGGCTTCATAGTCAAGTGGCAGTGTTTATTATTCTCACAGATATATATAACAAGTTCGGCCCAGATGTTGAGGACAATTTGACCGAAGATGACTTGATTCACGTCAGACATTTCAACCTTCGACTTGACCAGTGGCGTTCAGACTGGCAAGAACGTCTGGCAGCCAATCCACACATCGGAACTTACCCTTCAAAAGGTGTCAGCCTTCACTATTTTTACGCAAGGCTGCAGTTGAATTCACTCTCGCTCAGAGGATTGAAACAGGAACAAGATAACCTATCAACAAGCCGCCGCGAGTTGGCTAGCATTGCCATCTCTAGTGCGTTAATGATTCTACGAATGACCCTAGAGGAACCTGATATTACAGGTGCAATAGTCGGCGTACCTCTATATCTGCATACGATGATCACGTACGCCACGGTCTTTTTGCTGAAGGTGCAGCAAAAATGGGGAGGGGCTCAAATCGGCATTGATCTCTTGCAAATCCAAGATCTAGTGAGCAGGGTCATCAATCTACTTCAAGAGGCAAAAGCTAGCCAACGGCATCTTGCCCATCACATTGCAGTGGGATTGAGTAAAATGCTTGAGAGGAGCACCACAGTCGAGCATCAAGATTCGTCGTCTAGGCATAACGTTCATCAGAACGAGGCTTCAGCATCGGCGTCTATCTACGAGTATCGGGCACCCGGAAACGGCAGCACAGTGTTTGACCATCCGTCTTTGGAACTGTATAGCGACATAGCGGGCTATGGCCAAGACTTTCCTTTTGGCTTTTTCGACGTGCTGTCCTCGACCATTCCGGAGTGGAAGTGAGCCGCCACCCCCCATACCCGGCAATTCCTCATCTTGCGGGCTGCAAGTTACAGCCGATTGCATCTGCCATGGCATCGCCAAGTATGGGACTGCAGAGAGGTTGGGGTTTTTCCACGAACGGTGAAGAAGTTCTTCGCAATCTCGGCGAGGTGGTTGGCTCCTGACTCAGTTTTTCTCCACCACGGGGTTCTATCCGCGCGGGATTCTCTACGCAGAGTGCGCGGGGCGAATGCCGGAACGCCATTTTCCTGCCAAGGCTGTCAAGTGGAGACTTTTTGTCCGAAGAAGGTCCAGATCCGCTGAAGCAAAGGTTGGATGAGGATCCCCATGGGGTTCGACATTGTTTTTCAGCTTGCGGGGAAGCGTGCAGGTGCGAAATCTTAACTTCTATATAATATCCCCCTTGGTCCACTTCCAATCCATCTAAGTCCCTCGATTACTCGACTCAATTCGATCTTCCTGCATCTCCACCGAGTCGAATTGCGGATATCACGACCTGTGATTCTTTGCGCTCGTTGGAAACAATCTTCGTCTTTTCACAATCTCCACCAGGCAATCAGTCACTATGGCAGAGAAACAAGAGATCGCCCACATGGAGGTCGACAGCGCCCCGAGCAAGAAGTTCATGACTGTTGAAGACTCCGAAATGGCGGAGGCTCTCCAGAATTACATCCCTGGCACCGATGCGGAGAAGAAACTGCTACGAAAGATTGATCTGCGATTGATGCCAATTCTATGGATAATGTATATCCTAAATTACGTAGATAGAACGAACATTGGCAACGCGAAGATTGCCGGCATGTCCAAGGATCTCAACCTCGACGACGAGAAATACGCCATGGGTTTGAGCATCTTCTTCATTGGATATCTTATCTGCGAAGTGCCCTCCAATATGATCCTTTCCCGATCTCGTCCATCTCTATTTTTGCCAGCCATCATGTTGATCTGGGGCGCCCTTAGTGCCGCCATGGCCAGTATTCACAACTACGGATCACTTCTAGCCTTCCGATTTGTCCTGGGATGCGTTGAATCGGGCTTCTTTCCTGGCGTACTTTATCTTCTATCCTGCTGGTACAAGCCTGCTGAAATAGGAAAGCGATTTGCGATATTCTACAGCGCCGCTGTTCTATCCGGTGCGTTTGGGGGACTCCTCGCTGGCGCTATCACCGGTCACTTGGCCGGAGCTCACGGAATTGCTGCCTGGAGGTGGCTTTTCATCGTCGAAGGTGCTGCTACAGTTGGTGTAGCCATCATCTCCACGTTCATAATTCTCGACTACCCCTCCACATCGCCCGCTCTCACGCTCGAAGAACGCCAGTTAGCTACTATCAGACTTCTCGCCGTAGGAATGGAATCCGGATCTAATGACCCATCAAACCGACTCACGCACTGGCAAGCATTCAAAGCTGCCATTTGTGATTACCGAACATTTCTCTTCATGCTTCTCTTCGTCCTCGATGTTGGCGCTGGAACCATCTCCTACTTCATCCCAACGATCACACTCACTCTGGGTTACAAGACCATCACCGCTCAATATATGACTATTCCTGTTTACGTTGTCGCCACAGTATGCTTGAACGTCGCTGCATACTCAGCAGATCGTCTCCAAGAGCGCCGTTGGCATATTACCGGTGCGCTGACGGTCGGCTTTATTGCCTCTATCGTCTGTGTCGCCGTCACCAATCCAGTTGTACGCTACGCTATGTTGTGCTTCGTAGCTGCCGGCATTTGGACCGCCCTCCCACTCATTTTGGCATGGACGAGTGGGATCATCAACCTGCCAGCAGAAAAGAGAGCCATTTCGCTGGCTCTTGTGAATGCTGTCGGTAATCTGTCGTCGGTTTATGGAAGCAGGGTTTGGCCTAGTACCACTGCCCCGCATTATACTTTGGGGTGGGCTGTCACGGCAGCGTTCTTGGGCGGCGGTGCTGTTCTTGCGGCTGTCATCCCGGTTGTTCTACACAATTTGAAGCATCATGTTACGAGGGCGGAGCAGGAATTGCAGGAGAGGAAGGAAGCCATCGGGATTCAAGCTCACACAAGTGGATAGTAAAAGAGTTTACCTTTGAAAATAGCAGAGAAATAATATCATTTTACTCATTAAATGTTTCATTTCCATTTGGCCCCTGTGAGCCCCCTTGTACCTTCTGGTGGTAAGGATAGATTTCCATCAGGTCCCGAGATATTTCTGCAAATAGGTAGTAACCTAGAGGCCTAGGACCCACTCTTGCGGGCTCAGCCGCTGAACCCTACCCTAATCTTACGGTGAAGGGTCCGCTGATTTTTAAAAGTTTCAGCGCCATCGAGTATCAGCCTTATGTACGTTGGTGCAGTATCAGCACCACAGCGACGATGTCTACTGTGAGCGGGATATCTTAATCGTATTGGCTATTTTAGAATTAGCATCTGTTGTCGTAACCACACTTGAAGAAAACAAAATGAATTCCACTAGATAATCGGGTTCACTCACAAAGCCGGCAACCCGAAATAGGGAACAGCCACAAGCTCAACATCAGTGCAATTATCCCCCACAAAACCAGCAGTACCAGCAAAGATCTTATAATACACCTCATTCAACCCCGCTCTCGCAGGACAAGCAAAAAACCCCTTGCCATCAAATTGCAGAGCCTGGTTCTCCCCAAGAGTAAAAGGAGACTGACTTCCTCCCTCGGGAATAGCACCACCGGCGTGAGCAACTGTATTCGCAACTGTTCCGTTCTGGAAAACGTAGCTGTATTGAAACCCCGGGCTTCCGGTAAAGGGGATTAGCATGTCATCGGTATTGAAAGAGGCGGCTGAGGTTGTGTTTTGGACTTGTGGCGGGGTCAGTATGGTGTATCAGAGGGGGAGAAGGGGAGAAAGCTTACAAAGTGTGCAGTTACTGGCTTCGCAGGGAGCGATGGTTGGAAGGTCGATTACCCATCGGTTGCCGTAGAAGGCTATAGGTTGTTTGTCAAAAGGAGAACCGGGATGGAGTGCTTGTAGTGTAAAGTGTTCGGGCGCGGCAGCACGAGGGGTAGGAGCTGCAAGGGCAAGGTAGGCCAATGAAGTTGCGAGGAGGATTTTGGTAAACATGTTGATGGTTGCGATGTATAATTATGGAAGGATCAAAACTGTTTCGATATTTATAGATTGAACTCTATGTAGTAGTTGCTTTCATGTTGTGATGATGAGATTTAAAACCCAAAAGAAAGAACTCCGCACGCACCACACGCACATATAAGAGGAAAACTCATATTATTCAAAGGAACAATATCCATGAACCTATGATGCTTGATCAACATCGTGAACATGCATACCTCGTATTTCCCCACGTTTAAGTGAGACTTCAACGTCCCTCGATTGGGGCCAAAGGATTCGGAGATGCTGATTGTCTTGAATATTATCAAACGATTGGAGGGGTCTTCTCGGCCCTTTGTCCATGATCCACCTCTTTAGGGGCGATCCATGACGTACTTTTGACCTAAAAATTCAGGGGTATTCAGGGGCTTTAGCGAGAATTTGGTATGGGGGCGCGACGTCTGAGCTGGTTCGGACGGAAATCCATTAGCCTGTTAATTCGTGTTCTCGAAGTTTGGAAAATAGACCGCAGAACCTTGATCCTTTTTCCAAGATGCACCTTCACTGACTTGCCGTTTCCGCGCACAAGAAAGGTTTACAATATCACCGGCTCTTGGTGAGGCTGGGCGAGAAAATGAACGACTCGGGAATTTGCAAGCTTTACCCATATATAACCATTTCTTCGGTCCTCTAGGTTTTGGGTTACGACAAATTTATCGCAAGATGCTAATTAAGGGACCAAGGGACAAAGCAATTTGTGATTGGCTGAAGGATGGATTACAAAGCACATGGTGTTTCAGCCTCAATCTCTACCATCTCAGCTCTGGAGCCTTACCTCTCAAGCCTTGTTGCGAATACTACCGTTGAACCAAACCCCTAAATGATCTTTGTCTACAAAGCATACACTCAAGAGACAGCCACTAGGCACTTTCCTAAGGACTGAACATGGCGCAAACAAGTACCGCGGGACTTGACGGTGCCAGCAATCCGATGAACACCCCCCAGCAAGAGGGTGCTGCCGGTCCTTCTGCCATAACCTTTCCTCAAAAGTCACCAGGTACATTCCCTGAATACGTGGACCCAGGCGCCTGGGAGTTTCCGAGTTCAGACCTTGAGTGAGTTGAAGTTCCTTCTTCCGCGGGGTTCTTTGGAAACTGAACTAGGGCTACAGCAACGCCGAAGACTTAAGTGCAGCACAATGGACCAAGATACTTCGGATTAATAAGGCTTTGTACGGATTCACGATCAGAGAAAAGGAAAAGGATGTAGTGAAAGCAAGATTTCCAGGCATGCTCTGACTCCAAATTTCGAGACTGTAACGGCGCTGAACTCTCTAGCTTTCTCTTTAATTGCTACGGATTCTGCAACAGCTATTTCTAGTCCAGATGTCACGCCCGAGTTTGAGGTTTGGGATTCATCATCTATCTCTATCAAAGAAACCGCAACAGATCTTCAGCGCTCACTCGCAATCAATGGATTTTCGTCACAATCAATCGAAGCAGCACTGTAAGCCCTCCAGAAAGTGTATAATTCTACTACTCGTACAAAATTGACAGGCATTAGTGGTGGGGGCGCATTTGGGGTTTCTGCTGGGATTTCGGCCGATCTAAAAACCCAGACCAAGAGAGCAGAGGGTGATATCAAAAGCGAAGCTGAAAAAGAGTACTATGCCGCGTATAATGTCTGGGATTGAAATTTGCTATCAAAATCCGAGCTAATACCATTCAGTTTCCGCGCGCCCGGCTTTTCCTCGATGAGTTGAATCTTCAACTGTCACCGCAGTGTGAGAGAGCGCTCAAAGATCTAAAACTCGATCCCACCGACCAAAGGCTTCGAAGGTTCAGTGAACTATACGGTAACAAACTTTGGCCATATCCATTAAGCATTTTACTAAGAATTTTACTCATCCAGGGCACATATTTGCAACTGCTTTCCAGCTTGGTGGACAATTACAGAGTTCAAAGTTTGCAGGCTCCATGCTGTTAACCTCTGAGACGGAGAGAGCAGATGCTCTTAAAGCCGCCGTAGGAGCAAGTTTTGGAGCACAATACGTCTCTGGATCTACTCGATACTCAAGAGACACTGAAAGAGGCTCTCACAAGCAAGAACAAAAGATATCCAACTTGTCAAACTTAGCCTGGACCGCTCGTGGAGGTAACACTCTTCTCTGTGCTAAGTAAGCCCCAATAGCTATGTGTAATGCCTAATACCATTAGCTGACTTCAGAATCAAGCCCACCTCAATGGGCTAGCACTGTTGCATCTCATAAAAACTGGCGTGTCATTGAGGTAACATGTAAAAATTCACCCCCCTACAAGCACAGCCGTTGACATCGTGCGAAGCAAGAAAAGGTTATCACGCTCCATGAATTGATCGGCAGATTCTCAGGCTGGAATAACATCCCGGAGCTCTTCGAGGATATTGCACAAAAACGAATTGCGCAGAGCCGCCTCACGTCGAATTTAAAACCAAAGTGGACTGGCAAAATCAGACTCTTGCTCAATTCGGGGAAGGCAGAGCCTGAAAAACTTGCCTGGAACGATCTTGACACTCGAACTTTAATAGTTTCTCCCTCAGGAGACAGGGTTGCTGCCTCAGAGCCTGTTTTCACAGTCCTCAATGCCAACAGAGCAGAGAAATCGGACCAACCTGTGATGTCCTCGGTAAAAATCTCGTTCATTTCCCCACTAGCCGCTGAGTAGGTTCCTCATTAACTGACTGGCAACAGTTTCCAACAGATTATCCAGTCTTTCTTGTAACTGGGAATACTTATGAGCGTTCTTCAGACAAAGGTGGCCAAATCCCTGGCATGTTTGTCAATTCTCTTGGACAATTGAAGCCAGAAGGAGTTGCTCCAAGCGACATCAATCGATTCTCCTTTCGTCTAGCTGGATCTGGAGGCCAGTGGAAGAAATATGACACTCAACCGCTAGAAACTTTGAAGTCCGGAGACCAAGTAAATATCTATTGCCACTCGCTGGGGGTTGGTCCATATGCAAACATCGAAAGTCCACCCCGACGAGCTACTCCCATCCGATATTCGCCATCCAACAGAAAGATTGCAGTACTTCTTGAAGATTTCGTTCAAAGCGAGAGTACGCGTACGATTATTCGAAATTATGATTGTGGTGAACTGAGCAAGCGAGATCAAGAGGTATTTGAGCTCAAAGGCTACCTGTCTTCAAATGACCGCATTGGAAAGATCAAGCCAGATAGAGCAGTCTCCGGCATAGAGTATTCTGGGCTCCGGGCGGGAATGAGCGCATCCATTGGCTCATTTTCGGTGGAAGCGAGCATACCAGGAGTGGCACCTCCATATGTCGGTACAGATACACTGTTCAATACACGCAAAGGACTTAGGATGTCTCCTGAGGTTTCAGCAGCTGGGGCAACTGTTGGTGTACATTGGGCTGTCGAGCATCAGGATCAGATACCTATACCAGATTATCGGGTAGCAACCTTCACTGTATTTTTTGTGTAACATTGAAGAGCTCACTTTTGAGACAGCCGGAGGAGTTGTTAAAATGCAGCCAGATCATTTAGACTCAAACTGAATTCCCGGGTCCCAATTTGTCATGTAGTGTCATATGCGGAGTTCTTCACTCGATAATTGTCACATTTTCGACAAAAGCCGACGCAAAATCCGCGACCTTGGTGTTCTACGAAGGTTCCCGCAAAAAGTTTCGAGCAGATGGTGTAAAAGCCCACTTTAGTGAGTGAGGTAGCTTATAAGCGCCTGTAAGATCATTCCATTGTAATTTCAGCATATAAGCACTAAATATAGAGGCTACTATTTCCCTATTTGGTCCTATTGCTACGCTGACAGTACTACCCTTCAGGAGGCTTCAGCACCCCTATAAATAGGGGACATGACCATTCAGGGGCCTACAGGCTCATACAGCCTCTCACTCACTAAAAGTGGGCTCATCCACTTTTTGCGGGGACCTTCGTACTACTGTAGAATCTATGATGGTCAGGTTCTAGATAATATTTACTTAAGTTTAACAGGTCTTGAAACAGCCATATATGGTAGTGCATTAGGCTATCAAGTCAATAGTCTACTAATAGATCATAGGCCAGAAGCACTCGATAGGACGTGGGGGAATTACTCCCCTGAAGACCCGCTATGTGTGCAGCGAGTGGCTCGCTAAATGTCCCCAGCAAAGGATCCTTCAACGTGATGGCCATTTCAAGTTTAGTCTCCACTCCGCAGGTTTTAGCGACAACAATCTTACAAAGGGCTTCGGGCTTTACGGCCTTAAGAGCCTGTAATATTTTAGAATTTGGTGGATATCCTGCTTTGCCTTTACTCGTCACCGGAAGTGGCAGTACATAACACTTACGCTCCCCAATAGCCATGGGGATTTGGGGACCATCTACAACCGTTTTAGACAGACTTTTTCTATAGTCACCAATTGTGCGGCCGCTTTTGATATCTTGTTAATATCAAAGTTCAAATAAATGGCCCAACCACCAGAAACCTCCATTTCATCCGCTTTTCCCTTCGCTCTTCACCATGTACCCATTCTCGACTCCCAGATGGCGTACATTGACACCGGCACTCCCGCTGGCTCATTGACCCCTACGACAACAGTCTTTCTACATGGTAATCCAACCTCTTCCTTTATTTGGCGGAACATCATTCCCCACGTATCCCCCAGGACTCGTTGCGTGGCCCCTGATTTAATTGGCATGGGATATTCCTCCAAACCTGCTATTGACTACCGATTCACGGATCATTATCGCTACCTGTCTTCATTCCTTGACGCCGTTGTGCCTGCTCCTACCAAGCTAGTCCTTGTCTGTCAAGACTGGGGATCCGCATTGGCGTTTCACTGGGCAACAAACCATCAAGAAAGACTGGTTGGTTTGGCATTCATGGAGTTCATTCGCCCATTTTCCAGCTGGGATGATGTTGGGACTGGCGATATTGCAGGAACTTTCAAGGCGTTTCGTACCCCTGAAATAGGTCGGAAAATGATTATCGAGGAGAATATTTTTGTCAAGCATATCTTGCCGGGAGGCGTGGTCCGGGGATTAACTGCAGTAGAGAATGAATTTTACGAAAGACCCTTTCTGGAAGAGGGTTCTCGCGAACCAGTGTGGAGATGGCCGAATGAGATACCTATTGAAGGATCGCCGGCTGATGTATGGGAATTTGCTGAGAAGTATCATAAGTGGTTGCTGGAAACTGAGATTCCGAAACTTTTGTTCTGGGCAGAACCGGGCGCGTTTTTGAAAGAGGCGACTGCCCAGTGGTATCTAAAGAATTTGAAGAATGTGAAGGGTGTATTTCTGGGGAATGGAGTGCACTATTTACAAGAGGATCATCCAGAGAGGATTGGGAAAGAGGTTGCCGCCTTTATTGATGGGTTGAACTAAAAGACGGTATCCACTCACCTCAGTGGTGAGATGAAGGACACTCACGATACGAAGTCTTGTCTGCTGCCAATAAGGCTTTGTTGTCAAGAAGTTCCAATAATCGCTCAATTTTAGTGTTTATCTGAACCAAAATTGAACATACGACACGAATTCTAAGTTTTGCATCTGGTAGTAAGCAGTCTCGCTTTGCAGTCAGGCACATAAGGAAACAATGCTTTTTGGTCGTGATGCGCCCACAGAGGCTGCTGTAGAAAAAGCGGAATAAGGAGCTCGGAATCTAATAGAGAAACTTTCGATCTCATTCTGGACTCTCCATGATACCCAACTTTGAGTTTGATATTTGTCTTTAAAGTAGACCCTTTCTTGAACTTTCGATTTTTTCAACACCGCAGAAATCGTGGATAGAGCAGTGCATGTGTTTGTCTCGAAGAAAACTCGATTCACAATGTTTTGAGTATTCCGAAAAGGTTTGTGGGAGGGATATTTTATTACGAGAAATTTTTGGGAGTGCCAGAGGTAATCATTTCCCTTCACTGTCACGAAATCAATTGCGGTCAGATTACACAAAAATCCAATCAAACAGAACAATCACCTAGTAACTATGGAAGGAAGAAATCAGTATTTACAACATCGGCTTTAAGCACGCAGGGAAAGTATCATAGACATTGCGGTAAATGGCAGCCACCCACCATAGTAGCCTCCTTCGGTGTACGACCCGCATCCTAATGTCAGCAAGAGCGAAGTTAGTAGTTAAATAAGTTTAAGTTAAAGAAAATGCTTCAGAGATTCCAGCAGTAACCTTGTTTCCCCAAAGATCAAAGTTGTCCCTTTTTGAGCAAACCAGGCTATAAAAAGGATACTCATTTCCGACTTCGGCTGTCTTCGACTGCCTGCGTAGCGACCTTCAAGAGGATGCATGTGCTTCTTGGAGAAAGACCAGCAATAAAAATACGTACTATATGAAATGTGCTTCTCGACTGTGATTAATATGATATATTGCTCGAGGCCCCTGAGGCTCGTTGTACATTATTTCTTGTTTCTTGTCAAAAAGTCCTTTATTGTCAAAGTGCTTGCAGGTTTATTCATTAAGAAAGATTCTTTTGTGGTTTATCTAAATCTCAAATGGGCACAGAATACGTTTTTGAGCTTACTTCTCACGAAGAAAGGCTGAAGGTGCAGAGAGTGGCGGCAAGCTACAATAATGAGTGCTTAAGTGTCGAGCATTAAAAGTAATATGGATTCAGAAAAAGAAGTTTGGCAGTATTCACTCGAATAATAAAGGGTGCTGCGGCGAAAGAGCAGAAGTCATGTCACTGGATGCGCACTTGTGACAGTAATGAGGATCTATAAAAGTCATAATTCTCACCACTCTGCATTCCCAACATCTTGAGGGTCAGATTAAGTAGAATTCAAGTTCCGCTTCGAGGTGCAATTGAACCCATGAATCCCGTTCTCATCCTCTTATTGTATAATATTTATTCAAAGCATTTTCTTGAAGAATTCACTCTTGCGAAGTAGTTGGAGAAAATAACTGCTGTCGTATTCTCGTTTCAGTCAGAGAAGTCCTACCTTTGATCAATTGACACACAAGTTTAGTTATGGTGGCATCCAATCACTCGACTTTCATTAGTGCCATATTATAAACGGGGAACGACATTCCCGGGAAGTGTCAAAACCGACAGCCAGAACGGGAGCACCAAAGTTCGACTGGTGGTTCCTTGTGGCTTGATGGAAAAGAATGAATTCGATATGACATATATAGAGTAACAATTACTGCCTCTGTAAGGATAGAGTCTACGCTAGTTGATTGCACGCGGGTCACTTTTCAACAAATAGCTTATGTATATAAAAGTACCGCCCGACACAGACCTTTCTCCTAACAAGAAACAAAAAAAAGGCCACACCTAATTCATAATTCTCTCTGCATGCAAGGATGTATAGCAAATATTGTATGTCGCGTATGACAAAGACGTCAGCAAGGCTAACAAGTCCCTTACTTGAAGGACCAAATCTCAAACCGTGAACTCGCTCTGGAGAATGCTTACTGTCGAGAGCCTCATACGTTCACTCATCATAAACACCCACGGGCCATGATTGAATCCCCAGTATATCTCTGAGCCTTTGCTATACAACAAAAGTGCCAAGGCATCGAAAGGTGTGCAGAGACTTCGAATGACACCCAGAAAATCCGAGTTGAATATGTTGTATGCTGTGTTGATGCGGCTTGAAGCGAAAAGACTGTTATGGGAGTGTGGTATTTATAAAGTCTTCCACAAGGAAAGAAAAGAGAAACAATCTCTGGGTTAAGGGAATTCATTCACTTGAAGAAAGATTATTTCGTATAATTAAAACTTTAAAAAGAGTCCCCCTTACCATCAAGAACGCTCCCTCCAAACACACGACAAAATGTCCCACCAGATCCTGCTACTGTTGAAAGAAATTTCAAATACCAATTCAGAATTACACTAAAGAATCTCTTTTAAAAAGGGAACACCGGTAGAAGCACTTATCTAGCCTCTCAGATTTGTGACTGATATGGCAAGAGAGAAATCTACTGTCAAGTAGCGGAGGCATGCATTCATTCATTCACTCTCTGGATCGACTTTTTACCGAATCGAAGACGACAAAAGGCCTTTTCGCGGAAATGTAGGAGGCGCGAAGGGGTCGGCCAATGTGGAAAAGACTGAAGGTGCTAAACCAAGAGACCTGGTCTGCCATCACTTCCAAGGTTCGGAATTACTGATTCCTAAGATGAAAAAAAGTGATAAAAGCTGGTATTTGTAGAAAAGAAAAGCTCTACGACTCGCAAGTAAGATGCAATGACTCAGATTCCACTAATCTAGATATCTATAAAACTAACCTCTCTTAACGATTATTGGTTGTCCAACAAAGCAAACGCCAAATGTTATCCTTCATGGGCTTCCCGCGAAGCTCACCATATTTCGTGCCACTTACCCCAGCGTACCGCACGTTTCAAATAAAAAACAAACGAAGTCCCACATACCAAAATGTTCTATGCTAGCCAACACGAGCGATTTCTGCTGTCAAGTCAAATCTTCATTCATTCATTCGTTGGACTAGAGTTGGGCTGCATACAAAATGACGAATGGCCTTTTTGATACAACATAGAAAGCGAGATATTCCAACGCTATCCAAGGGTATAGATGTGACCAGGGTCAAGGTCCAGAGATGTTGCCGGCAAAATCTCCGTGTGAGTTGATGTTTGAGAAAACTTTCCGGGTTGGGGGATTAGTATTTATAGTCACTCCCACAAAAGGGACCCTTACTCTGCTCAGAAATGACTGGAATAATTCACTCGAAGAACGAAGTCAATCTATCCATTGTGATACCAATACATAAACCAATCATCCGCATCAAATATCCTGTCTCCAACAAAGCGATATCCTCCATCAATTTGTTTTCTGCATACGAAGGTAATTCTTCTCCTTCCTTCCATTTACGGCAAATTCAACAATTTTTGAGACTATAAACTCGTATCCACACCTCCGAACATAAATGTACCCCTAAAATTTTGATGTCTTTCATTTACTAAAAAAATTTAATTTAGTTGCTGTCAAGTCAAACATTCATTCACTCAGTCATTCCAATCTATTAATTGAAATAATGGAATCCAAGGCCCGCGTTTTGACTCCCCTTTCTTATTGCGAAATAGGAAAGCTTAATAGGTCATGTAGGAACACCGCACTACGGCAACATGGAGGTATTCTAAATAATCTACCTCATTTACCTCTGCCATGAATCAACGACTCAAGAATCATCGAATTACTGGAAGATGTTTAGGACTTGTTACACTTTGTTTTGCTTGTAACTTGCGAGTATACTAGCTGGTAAGAAATATCTCGCTGGTTATAATTTACATGGGGGCCTGAATTCAGGAGAAATGGTATTCGTTGTTAAAGAAGTATCTGCTGTCAATAAATTAGCCACTGTCAGGTCAACTGAACGTTCACTCATTTCGAACGACTATAGTAATTTACTCAATTAACCCCTATTCCTCGAATGCCTTCTCTTCATCACGAAAGAAAGAGGATCAATAGTGCATGGGGGACGCCATATAACTTAGCCATTATGGTAGTGTCTTTGAGTTATGGTTCGAAAAAGAAAACAAGGAAGAGGCATTATATACTAAAAGAAGCCCCTATCACTCCCCGAAAGATAGTCACTTCCTATATTAACATCCAAAAGAAAACTAAATATCTATAAAACACCCCCTTAATACTAACCCTCTTCTAACAGACAAGCCGAATGCGCTTGAAGAAACAGTAGGTGTCTTGATGATTTCCTTTTGGAGGGAGCAAAGCGGCTTTCAGTTTGAAGCGTCTGCTCGTGCGGCAGTTATAATTTGCAAGATATTGCTTATGAGGTGTAAGGTTTTGCGGCGAAGAGTATATGTTTGTTGTCAAGGAATGATTTGTTATCAATTTTGGTGTTCGTTCGTTCGTTCATGAGAGTACGGTACTTGTATGATTGAACCCTAACCTTGTCGTTGCACATAATCCAAAATATCCTTGTTCCGAAAGAAAGTAGAGATTAGTAGGGTACGGGGGAGACGCCATACGCCGTGTTGATTTTCAACAGTGTCTTTGAATTGAGATTTCAAGAAGAGGAGGAAGGCGTGGTATTTATCCTAAGTCGAAGCCTCATTGTCTTTGGAAAGATCATTCACTCACGACAAAACTCAGTACTTATAAAAGCTAAAACTTTCATCGAGCATTTCATCTCCAACAGGCTCGTGGTCTCCGATATTTCAACGCCCCATCCTTCTCTGGAAGAGCGATTAGTCGAAAGTAGTCCTGGTGTTTCGACGTGTTTTGTCAATATCTTGCAAGATAGACTAGATTCGTGATATTGCCAGAGAGGATGGATGTGTATTTGCAGTCAAAAAATCCTCTACTGTCAACATATGGATTCATTCGTTCATTTATCCTCTCCATTAAAGTATTATATACCTGAAAACCCGAATCCCAAACGACAAATATCTCTTTTGCTACCAAATAAGAAACACAAAGTCATCCAAAAGCTGGCAGCAACGGAGAGACACCAAGACACAATGTTGTCCTTCACTTGGGTCCATGCTTGATGATGAGAAAGGTAGATTCATAATCGGTATTTATACCCCTCCCCTTCCCACCAAGACATCTCCACCCCAGATCTAAAGCGCAGTGATTCACACTCATCCCCACATCACTACCTGGGCAGAGGGACTATAAAAGGAACCCTCCCCAACTCCAAGATTCCTTTGCGTCATCGACTTATCGTATCAACGAATTGACTGAGATATGTTTCGCGCCCCCGAAAGAGTCGGTGATGCCACTCCTGTACCCCTCCTCCTCTCCTTGACACTTAGACTAAGTTGCCAACTCATCCCTTCATCATCACAAGTTGGTCTAAATTCAATGGAAGCGGTATTACGGTCCTAAAAATTACCCCCGTCACTCCCACCAGTCATTCGTTCATTCTAAAAGTCACTCAAATATTATTATGAGCTAGAAAAGCAGTGCAAAGATTTCTCGGGAAGCAGAGAGGAGTTGGCTGTAGATGAAAAGACTGAGAGCGAAAACGCAAGCCTAATTTCGCTTGTGCTAGTCTCGCTGTAGATGAACAACGAACGAGGAGGATAGAAGATGTTGTATTTATACAGAAAAGAGGTGGCCGGCTCCACTTATCCAAGTACAGATTGGATAGAAGATATTGTATCTGAAAGGACCAGCACGGGACGAAAAGATAAGGAAGGTTCAAAGGAAGCAAAGTGTACTTGGGAATGCCTGATACAGGCTTCATAATATCTGGCATTATAACAACTATCGCGCACCTATCATGATCAAAAGATACTTAGAATCCACACCACCGAACGCCTCACGCTCCCATCCTAATGCAATACCCTCCAATGCAAAACCCCTACAGCAAAAATCAACGCAAACTAACAGCCGGAAAAAACCTCGGCCCCGCAAACCCCCTAGCAACCACACTCTGAATATCAATATTCCCACTCGGACTATGATGCGGACTCCACATCTTCAACAGAATAAAGCGTCCACTAACAGGCGGATCAAAGCGCACCGTACATTTACTCTTATCCCTCTCAATAAAAAACCTCGCGTGCGGCGCCATCAGCTCGCCTCCTACGGCGCGAACAGCTTCTTGGGTAGCGAGCTGTGATGCTTCGGCCGCTTCCGATAACGTGATGTTGGATGCTGTGTCGCGACGTGGGACGCGCGGAGTGAAGTCGTCGAAGGAGGGGAGCTCGCTGTCGCTGTCGTCAGAGTCGTCGATGTTGAGGCCGCGGCCCATGAGACGGTGGAACGAGCGATGTCTTTGCCGCGCTGCGGTTTCGTCGGAGTCGGAGTCGTCGCATTCGGTGGTTACCTGGAAGGGCGGCGCGTTGGAGGTAAAGTCTGATGGAATTTGTGCGGTGCGGTAGTCGCAGTCTTCATCTTGGAGACCAATATCGTAGAGACGTCGAGCGCGGGCTTGGGCGGTGGTCATGGAGCCGTCGCCGTTGTGGCGGATGGAGAGGATTGGAGGAAGCTCACCGGTGCGGTCGCTGCCTGGACGTCGATTTCGTGGTGGCGAGTATTGGATTTGGTATTGGGCAGTGCGGGTTAGGAGGTCGTCAGATGTCATGGATATAAAGACCATTCCTTCTTGGACACTATTAGGGGTTAGCGGGGTTGAGGCTGAAATGCGGGGTACTTACGGAGCAGTATATCCAGTATGAGGAGCTTTGATAATCAACTCCTTCAGCGAGAAGACTGTTGCTCCTTGATGCCGAAGAACCAGATTACAGCGATTGCTCTTGGTACAATAGACCGTAGCATCGTTTCTTAGAACATTCTCAGCCGCATAATTTCCTCCATGAGGCTCATCGAATATTCCACCATCGCAACTAACAATCTCCATCTTCAACTTGCCAGGTTCGACCTGACCGTATTTGCCATATTTGAAGCCCGAGAAACCAGTATCAAGCCTATCTGTATCAAGCTTTCTCCGCTTGTGTCGGCGACTATCCTCACCAGGATATTCTGAGTCCCGAGCTGGGGATGATTCGCCTTCCGTATGATCAGGGAAGAATCCTCTCAACGTCGACGTAGCCAAATCCAATTGTCGTCCAGCATCGTGTAACAGGTTCGAACTAGCCTCGTTCAACTCTCGTGTGGCAGTCCGTAACTCATCCAAACCCCGCGCCCCATTCCTTGAGCTCGCAGCCATGTTCTCGCCCAATATTTCTCTCCGTCTTTCAAGATAGCGCTCACTGGGTGGTAGTCTCGGTCTTCCTCGTCGTGCGTTCATGCCAGCAATTCTCGATGCTGCTCTCTCACGGGGCGTTTGCTCTGCTGTCGGTGGTTGTGGTGGTAGAACAAATAGCGGCGAAGCCTCAAGCGCCTCTCTCCTCTCCTGCGGCCTCCTCCTCGCCGCCCTCTCGGGATCTGGTTCAGACATACTAGGTAATTCCTGTGTGTTCTGGTTCTCAGCCTGTCGGCGCCGATGGAAGCGCTCTATGGCTCTGTACAGTTCGCCTGAGGGGCTGACTTCATCTGCCGAGCGGGTGTTGTCGAGGAGATCGAGGAGGATTTGGTCGGCGTGGTGTTCGTGATGGGGAGAGTCGGAGGCTCGTGGGTTGTCGAAATTGCCTGACTGTGGAGGAGGCATGTTAGGTTGGTGGAATTGTTGGAGAATGAATGCATTGGTGAGGGCGATGTATGCGCTTACCATGAATGACAGCGGTCTGGGCATGGGGTTAGCGGTGGATGCGGTGCAATGCGATGACGCCAGAGATGCCTGTCAACGAGGTAAGGGGATCTTTTGGAGACGGCACAGCGCAATGGAATGTATGGACAAGACAATATGTGAATTGGGAGAATATATTATAACTTCGTCGATGTTGAATGTTGCATCACTCTATGCTGTTTGGTTTGGATAGTGAGAACCGATGTCGTCTCTCTCTCTCTGTCCTCCTTCCGAATGACTCTCGTCTAAAGAGGCTGCATATCTTTGTGTGGGGAGCACAAGCGGTGGTTGGCTGCAGAGGACAAGGATGGGCCAAGGATGGGCCAAGGATGGGCCAGGAACGAGGCGCGGGTCAAAGATCGCGCTTCACGATCCAACCTCACTTTCTGTTGGCGTGGAGAGAATCGTGAATTCTTCTCTATATCAAGTCATCAAATCTTGCATATAAATTTCGATCTGGAATGACTTCAACTTTGCAACCAAATAGATGTTTGCCATAAGTTTCAATTCCTTTTGAGCTGCCAATCCAACCCAAGTTGCTCGACAAACAGATCGCATCACCCCTCCAACTTGAATCGCAAACGCAACCATGGAGCCTCCAGTAACCCAAGAGCTCCCAGATCGGGGGCAAGTCCCAGAGACAACCATTGCCGGTCCTGCTGAAATAGCAGCAGTTCCAGAACCAACAGCAGGAATCTCCGCAGGTATGCACCTTCCTTCCTTCTCAATCAACAGCTCACTAACACTTACATCACAGACGAAATCGCCCTCTACGACCGCCAAATCCGCCTCTGGGGCGTGCAAGCCCAAGAAAAAATCCGCTCCGCCAACATTCTCCTCATAACCCTGCGCGCGCTGGGCTCAGAAATAGCAAAAAACCTCGTCCTAGCCGGTATCTCCTCCCTAACCATACTCGACTCCTCCACCGTCACAGCCTCCGATCTCGGTGCCCAATTCTTCATCTCTGAGTCCTCGATCGGCTCCAACCGTGCTGAAGCCGCGGCACCGAATATCAGGAAGCTGAATCCGAGGGTTAATGTCGTGGTTGATACGGATGATGTTAGTTTGAAGGGGCCGAGTTATTTTGGGGCGTTTGATGTGGTGATTGCTACGGATTTACATCCTGATGCGCTGAATTTGATTAACACCGCTACACGTATTGGTCATCGTCCCTTTTACGCAGCTGGTGTTCATGGTTTCTACGGCTTCATATTCTCTGATCTAATCGAGCACTCCTACCTCGTGGAGCGCGAAAAGAGCAATCGCCCCACCGAAATCAAACCCGAGACACGAACACGCGCCGTAATCGACGTCAAGGAAAAGAAGGAAAACGGGAAGCATATCGAGCTCGTTACGAAGAGGGAATTATACAGTACATGGTTCCTAGCAAGCGACGCAGCCGGCCTCCCAGCAGAATACCTCCGCAGCAACCGCCGTCTGAAAGCCGTGACACCTATTCTAAGTTGTTTCCGCGCGTTATGGGAATACCTCCAAAACCCCGTAACACAAGGCCAATACCCCGCTACAGCCGACGCTTTACGTCTCTTCACCACCCTCGCTACTACCAAACACAAAGCTTTAGGTTTGCCAGAGAGTACTATGAAAGCAGAAGTCTTAAGGAAATTCATACAAAATCTGGGCAGTGAAATTGCGCCTGTTACTGCAGTGTTGGGTGGACAGTTGGCGCAGGATGTCATTAATGTGCTTGGGGCCAGACAGCAGCCAATTCAGAATATGGTTATCTTTGACGGGGATTCTATGGAGGCGCCTGAATTCGCGCTGCATCCGGAGGGAGAGCTGGGGATGGGATTGTTACCGCTTAGTGCTGAGAATGGGGTAGTTATGAATGGGATGAATGGAGGGATGGAATTTCAGCCTGATGTTATTCAGGTTTAGATGTTGCGTGGGTGAGTGAAAATGTGTCTTTAAAAAGCTTCGTCTTGCCGATAGGTAGATTGGATGAGACGAACTAGGGATGGATATTGGCGTTTTGTGTGTATTGTAAAAAGGAGTTTGTGGATTATCAAGAGACAAATGAAGCAATTTCAATCATCATCGTCGTCTTTATTGCTTTCATCTGGTGTGCTATCTGATTCTATACCTTCCCAAGATTCCTCTGCTGTACTTGTCGCACTGTCATCTTGACTTATGTCCCCATTTTCATCCCCAATCTCTACCTCATCTCCAATATCACCTCCAACATCCATATCCTCCTTATCCTCATCATCACTATCCCCCCTCTTCCCCCCCTTCCCCCCACCAACCACACCCCCCTCCCCCCTCCTCACAAACTCAAAAGTCCTCGCCCCCCTCTCCTCCCCCCTCCACCCCCCTTCTCCCCCACTCTTACTCCTCACAACCCC
>Ga0247778_1000499_pt1 | contig 46735 bp, 42 predicted proteins | sample UWRJL049202B5_FD_179939 | JGI IMG/M metagenome (GOLD analysis project Ga0247778, IMG submission 179939) | Plant litter microbial communities from Arlington Agricultural Research Station in Wisconsin, United States - UWRJ-L049-202B-5 | ecosystem: Environmental > Terrestrial > Plant litter >...
TATCACACGTGACATTTACTTAGACAAGGATCCGTTCGCGCTCTCGGCTCGGCACGCGATTGATGTTTACATCAATCGAGGACTCAAGAGCTCCCACTCTTCCTCCCGACTGTCTATAATTCTGTGTACATATTGTACCAGAAGGGCCAATCCTCAATGGCTGATGAGCCCACGCTCCCAAAATTGGCTTGGGATCCCGTCACCGAGTCATTTTCCAACACCCGCCGGAGAAAACGCGTCTTAAGTAGTCCTCCAGTGTCGAGTGACCCCGCAATCTTCAGCAGCGATGATGATCCTTCCGCCGAGAACTATACGCAGGAACGGCGAAAGAAGAAGTATCGGGGGCCATGGTATCAGCAGCAATTGGCATCAGATGGCGGATCTGAGGGCCAAAATGAGCATGAGGTAAAGAGGGGGAAACGAACGTTTGAAAGACAGTACGACAGCGGTATCTTTATGGGAAGTGATGGCACGGATGTTGATGAAATTATGGAGAACCTGCCAACTACGAGAGGGCCGCCATTATCTTTGAGACTGTCTCGGATGGCACAAACGGAAAGACCAGTTCCAAGTGCAGAAGATTTGGCGCGGGGTCAAATCGATAGATGTTTGGAGGAAGGGGAGGGAAGCATTGATTTGTCGTGAGTTCTTCCACGACTCGCTTTTACTTGTCTAATCCAATACAAACAGTTCCCGAGGACTTGTGACATTGTCTAATGCTACTATCCGACCACTTGCGACATTTACACCAGTCCCGCCCGTCATCCAGGGTGTTTTCTCGCAAATTGAGCCGGATTTGAAAATATTCCTTGCCGCAAACGCGTTGACAGCCCTTCCCGGAGAATTATTCAAACTTGAATACCTCAATGTCCTCAGTCTACGCGCCAATTTGTTCCGTGAACTTCCACCAGCTATCGGAAATCTCCATAACCTCAAAGAGCTAAATATTTCCCAAAATCGCCTGCGTTATCTTCCGTTCGAAATCCTCGACCTCTTTTCGGCAAACAGCCGCCTTGAAAATCTGCAGCTGCACCCGAATCCATTTTATGAAGCAAAATTCCCGACTGCCGATGAAGAGATGGAGGAGGTACACTATAAAATTGGACTTGGAAGTCAAACGCGGACGCGCCCTCGTCGTGGCGCGATATGTTGTGTTCTGCCAGATTTAGGACGACGGTCATGGCATCCACGATGGAAGCTTACCTGCAAGGCTCGAACTGAAATACGATACTTCGATACAAACGGAAGGCTGGTGAAAGGTCCAGAGTTTCCGGACCTAAGCGCTCGAGGCTCAAGTTCAGTTCACAAATCCCTACCTGTCGCCGACGCAAACAGCACTTACAGCCCGCCCCCATCCCGTGGCAATCACCTCTCTCGCGCCCCATCTCTCCTTGAAGTCTCCTTAAACGCTTGTTCCAAAAACCCACAACTTGCAAATCTACCTTCCCTACTCCCTGAAGACAGCCCAGTGAACCTTCCTGGGCTCTTAGTCAAAGCAGCAGCGAACAAGGAGGCCGGAGGCAGCAAATGCACGATTTGCAAGCGCAACTTCATCGTTCCACGGATTGAATGGATTGAGTGGTGGGAGATTGCGAAGATCTTGGATCATAAGACGATTGCTGGGATGGCGAGTGCTGCTAGTCCGTTACGGCAGAAGGAGAATGAGAGGGATGTTTTGGAGAGCATGGTGCCATTGATTAGGAGGGGCTGTAGTTGGCTGTGTGCGCCAGGAAAAGAGGAGGCTGGGAATCAAGAGGAGACTCTTGATGTTATGGATGTGGATGAGTGATGATTGATGAGGTTTGAATTGTATATGAAGTGTGGCTTTTTGATATAGCTCGGTGTTTGGAGTACTAATGAGCGGCATCTTTGGTGATCTATATATCCGCAACACTTCGTGCCTATTAAGCGATTCCAAACTGATTCTTCTGGCACTGCCCTCCAGCTTACAAGTGCAACAATGAAGTGCAAGGCAGACATGGCATGAGTTTCGGTCAATAATGAGGACTCCGCCGGTGGGGAATTTCCCCGAGTGGCAAGTCTATTGGTTAAGAATAATTGAGGTCTCCTACATCCATATCCAAACCCGCGTTTTAGGAGGCCTCATTGTCTAGTGGCGTCTGCTGGTGAACATTCATTGGACTCGCTACGTAGGCCACCGAAAGCCTCAATCGACGGGAGACCTCATTCCCACCTCTTTATTAAGCTGCTCACTTTCCCACGTTTTAGAGAGGGTCAGTCGAGGCCCCAAGACCTCTCGCGCCTCTTGGATTCTCTGCCTTGAGACTTCGTTGCCGGCGCGGCTCACGGCTGCGCGCCTCCCGGCTCAAAATTCCATCACTTCGGTCCCAGCGCATTCCAGGAACCACTGAACTGGATCTTACCAATAGCAGCTTCCAAACCGACCTTCCTTATCAGGGAAATATCTCTGGATCTGAATCTGGCGATCTGAGAAAGCCCAACTTTAGCTTTGACGGCAGCACCGCATATCCATTCTCATACGAGTTCTCCGACAATCAGTCGCAAGTCCTGTACGAAGAAGGCGTAGTTGGAGCCAACCCTAGCTCGAATGTGCAGCAATCGATCTATTGCGGTTCTTTCGGGCTTGAAGATGCCAATTATGTCATAGCCAGAGGCTCGGATACTTCACATAATTTCTCGTCTTCCCAAAAGTTGCGTCAAGGCGGAGAGGCACCTGCAGAACCCAATGGCTTCTTAGAAGTGGAAGTAGAAGATGATTTTGGCAGTGGCTGGAACCCGTCATGTCCAGATTATTTCATGAACCCTGCAATCGAGGACATATTTGATTTCGCGGCTCAGCCCTTCCAAGGGTCACAGACTCTCTCGCCCGTTCTGCCGGATCAAACCCTCTTGTCTCCTGCGCCTTGCAACTCCCCGGCCTCAAGTATCCATCCTCCAGGTAAGTCGAGCCCCAAAATCAGTAGCTCGAGTCCACAGTATCGGGCCACTGATCCCCAACCTCCACCAGCAGCTCGAGATCCACTGTATCGAGCTGCTATTTGGAGTCTCGCCGGACCGTTCCAAATCCCGAGTAACACAGTCTGAGGATTTGGAGGAACCTAACAAATCTGTTCTAGCTATAGCATCTGGATCTCCGTTAGTGAGCAGTGATGACTCTTCGGTTCAGGCTATGTCCATCTCGTGTACTTGGCCGCAGTGTGAGAAGCAATTCAGAAATGCTAGTGACTACAAGTAAGGAGGTCGAGTTTAATATGTTGATTGTTTTTGGTTTTGCTGATCAATCCTTCCTGTCAGTCATCACTGCAAAAATCACACCCGCCCTTTTCAATGCCTCTCGTGCCCCGCACGGCACGCGTCAAAGCGCCATTTAGACCGGCATACGAACGAACGCCACACCTTCACCGAGAAGTACTACTGTACTATGCGTGGATGTAGTCGATCGTTGTGGGGAGGGGGCAGGCCTTTTCCGAGGGAGGATAATTGTAGGAGGCATATGAGATATACGCATAAGCTAGTAGGAGGGAACGGCGAGATGGATGAGGTGACGAAGAGGTTGAGGAGTGAGAGGAAGGTCCGGAGAAGGCGTGAGTGACGAAAGGTGTAATGTCAGGAGAGATTGTGGGAAGGTTTAATTTAGTTCTTTTGTACAAGCTTCCATCTCGAATTGTTCTTGCATCTAAGCAAACGCGCAGGTCTACTTCCTAAAATCCCACGGTTTTCAATTCCGAATAGTCGGTACCGCAGTAAGAACAAGGACTCAACCCATTCGATTTTCTTCTTTGATGGTCCCCCATCAACAAATTTACGAAACCCAGATGCAAGTCAAAAGAAACACCCACCCCTTCTGACTTCTAAATCAACTCGCTTTATTTCCTCATCATCTCTCAATATCTCCAACTACAACTCTTGGGATCTTTCTGTCCTTAAAGACGTCTGCATGAAGCTCAAGGTATGCAATGAAGGCCGCCTTACACGCCTGCATGCTGCTGTCTCCGCAGGTCTTGATCGTTTTTCGATAGCTCTCGCTGAGATTGAGGCGAACCTCTTCCAAGTTTGGGAACAGCAGAAGAGGGCGTAAAGTAGAGTATATTCGATCAGAGCCCCCTCCAGTCTCGAAAGCTTGTTGGATCTGAGGGCTCCAAGACGTCTCCCAGATGTTTAATGATCTGATACGCCCTAAAGAGGAACCCCTCTATTCAATATTGGATAGCCGAGTATAGAATTTATCTCCTATAATCCGCAAATGGCTGAAGCTGACTATAAACAAATCCGGCCGGGTGGTGATAAATAATGTAGTATGCCCTGAGTGTTTCTTCTCTGCTTTCCTGATTGACATGCAATGCTTTTGGGAAAGTCTGGACGTTTCCAATTCCCAATGTGTTCCGAATGTTGAGGGCTGTCTCATAACGGCATATATAGTCCAAAAGAACGACCCTGGGCTCTGGGAAAGTATATCTCCACACTTTGATCCGCAATTCAGCGGGAAGCTTTGGAAACAGGGTGAATTTTTTGAACGGTTCCTCTGGTGGGATCGAAAGAGCTTGGGGAGTGTGATGATGACTCTCAGCGCAAGAAGCAACAATTCCAGTGTCGGCAGAGAGCAAAGCTAGTGAGCGCTGGTCATTATCCGCACGAGTCTCCTCCCTGCCGCGTGGAGGAAGATCTGGTAGGGCTGGGTTGTCCATGATGTATTGAGGTCGACGAGTTGCAGGCTTTAGGGAGTGCGGGTCGTTGTATTGTGGTAAACCTGGGTCCACGGGGGCAAGTTGAAGTTGAGAAGTTGCACACCAAAATAACTTGTGGATTGAACACCTGGGCAAAGGTGAATGAGCTTTTGCTTCATTCTATTAGCTGAAGATGGAAAGGGGAAGAACGACTATTCACCAGCGACAAATATATTGAAGGCACGTGGGTGTTTTCTCACGTTGTTCTTGGGGTATTGAGGTCATTCTAGAAGTTGAGGAGATATAATATTATAGACCCTTCTCGACACTGCATGTCACCATGTCCCATACTTCTGAGGTAACTGCTTCCTCCAAAACAGACTTTGGTAACAGGGCCTAGTGGTCGAGCTTATAATTACTCTCAAGTCTGATTTTCTTGTTAAAGTCTTGGCTGTCTACGGTCCTAGAAAAGACTGGGTACCACGATAAAAAGGCTCGAGACCTATTGGAGGTTTGACTAGCACCTTGTCTTTCACATCCACTCTTGCCCACCTCCTCTCATCTTCGATGGGACAACCGAAAGTTGGTCCCGGCACGGGCTTTCCCTCTGAATTTGTCCCACTTATTTAGCCGAACATGAAAAGGGGGAAGCGGCGAAGGTGTGTTCACCACTGTGATCAACAACTCGATGTCGTGATTATCATTCTCCCCGGCCGCGGAAGGGGGTGTTTATCTCTGAAATGTCCTATGAGTAGATTCCAGGAATAGGGCTGCGACCCTCGAGGCTAGACTGTAATCGTATCGTTGGCAGTGATCTTGGACCTGCTGACATATCGGAGCGGATATTTCTTAAGCTTTTCATGATGCTCAGGAGAGACAAGATCGATGTAGAGTTTCCCAAAGTTATTGAGAACGGGTATCAAAGGTAAATAGTCTGAGCACTGTTCGGAGACTTGCTGGTGGCTTGTTTGACCTCCCCTTCAGAGATTTTCGACTTCCGATTAGGATACATGTAAGCCTCAGGGGGAAATCGGAGTGGCACTCAAATATCGGCACCCCAAGAGATATGAGCCTTCAATGCCTGACATATATTTCGGTAGGTCTGAACGGCTACCAAGGGCTCGGTGACTGCCATACAGAAAGTAACTGAAGGGCACCAGGGAAATGCGTAATAGTCTCAACGTACATCTGCACCTCAATCTGTCTTTTAGCAAGAACCATGCACCCACATATAGAGATCAAATACTCCTAAGGCACCCAGCATCTCATGTTCTTTCTTAGGTTACAGGTCGTCAACCACCAAGCTTTCTCGCCTAAAATATCAACCATCCTACACATCAAAGTCCGGATACTCTGCTTCTCAGAATTTCCCTGTAAATGTGACTACAATCCAAGCTCACGAATATTCAGTTCTTAATGATGTATTAGATTTAAATTCAGCAGCACAAGATCCTCCAGGCTCGGCATGAACGACAACATCCAACCCCACCCACTTCGGGAGTGTGCTCTCGAGTTCGTACGCCTTGATAGGAACGACAAGCAAGTTAGTGCAACCAAGAGGCTTACCATTGAGAAGTTTGAGTGCAATGATAGCTCTCAAGACGAGGGACGAGCACCGCCAGCAATCATGGATCCCAGGCATGTTACCTGTAGGAAGCTTGTGGAATGGCTGCAACAGGAGTTGGAGTTCTACATTGACGTTGACATTTTGATCTACTCCCTACCAGGTCGAATCCATGGCACCAAGTTGGACAAGAGCTCTACTCGAATAATTGATTCGGATATCAGTCTCCGTAGCGCTGTCAAAGTTCTTCAGAATGTCGAAGGATCTGTGTTGAATGTAATTTTCATGCGGGGCAAGGAGGAAAATATTGCTGACGCGGAGAAAATTCATCAGATAGTTGGGAGTAGAAAGTCGGAGAAATTGGGCAGGAATAGACTGCTTAAGCGTTTGTTTTCTAGGATTTGGAGTTAGGTTTGAGAGGAAGAACTTGTCACCACGTGCCATAGCATTCTGATGCTTTAGAGCCTATCACAATATTGCCTTGCCAATCATCGTGCTTCTATGGATTATGTGGCCATGGAAGTAGGAAGCAACGATTTTAGACATATCGAGACCTTTTGGGGACTGTTTCGCATCTTGCGAGGATGCGCTTCCTGAATCCTCATGACCAAAGACCTCATCAAAGGAGTACGGGCAAACATATCTAACAGAAATTTCTAGATCCAGGGAGATCTCCCCCAAAAACTGGTAGAACTCTTCAGAGTTTGTACGTGTCTCCGTTGAATCGACTACATATCTCAAGGTAAATCCCTCTTCCAAAGTATTGTCACCAACTTCTCAATCTGACCACCAACACCCAAGACCACTCATCTTCCACAGATTCAGATATTGCGGTACTGAAAATACCAAGAAATCTACCTCTTGATGTAAGTCTAGGTGTAGTAGATCATCATCTTCCATCACCGAAAGCTAACAAGTTCTCAAGTCAACATACCCCGCGTCAAGCCACCACTCCAGATCCCCATCAGCCTCTCTCCGATTTAAAAATGCGGTACCCTCTCCTGGACTGCGTATTGGATATTACACGTCTCCGTGAGGACAAGAGTGGCAGAATCCAGCCCAAAAAGAAGAAATTTATCTCAGTAGCGGAATTTGACGATGTTGGCTACCAAGGTCAAGATCCGGCAATCATGGACCCAGCCTTGATCACCTGGCACAAGCTTGTCCTTCTACTAAAGAAAGAGTTTAATTTCGATGAGCGGCTTCAATCTGTCCGCTACGTGGCCCCAGATTCGGTTCAAGAGACAGCTCGAACAGAGGACGAACGAGAGATCGATTCGGATGCCAGTCTTCGAGGTGCAATCAAGGTTCTACAGAATGGAGGTCGTTTCCAATTGCCACTGTTCATTAGGGGCCCGGAAATTGAGAGCGAGGAGGAGGTGTGATCGGACGGTGGGCACACCTGCTAGTACTGAGCTTTCATATTTTATCATCGTTATTGGGGGAACAGTCCTAGGATTTGATGCAGGAGATCACATCCCCCAGACAGATTCAAACATTTGATAGCAATAAAATACAGCGAGAATAAATTGCGATACCAAAAGTTGCGCTTCATTGCTTTTGAGACCAGCAAAAGGTGTCACTAGACTGGAAATTAGCATGGTCGAAGTAGATCGAGAACTTTTGAAATTCACCCATGGGCTAGCAAGAGTCCATTCATGAGCTTAGCTGTTAAAAATGACCACAAATATGCCTCAAAATGACAAAATCCGATCACTGTAGCCTGAATTAGTTGAAGTGATCCTCTGAACTTCTAAGCGAGTGAAAAGGGGCAGATTCACTTGACTTCGACCGACCAACGCTCTTCGGCACTCACCATTCAGTCAGACACGACCAACCGACTTCTTTGATGCAAGATCCTCAACGCGTCTTCTTCAACCACGGCGCGCTAAAGCCCACTCTCCTGCACATAGCATTAGGGCACATCGATAGCGTTCCCTAGCTACTTGAGGTAAGCAACGCACGGAAGCAAAAACTCGACGCGGAAAGTAATCACTAACAAGCAAATGGCAGTAAAAGCTCTTGAATCTACATCACATCCCACATGCGCAATGGGCATCTTTAAGCTCACCCGCAAACCAACCCCTCCCACCAATTACCCGCCAACAACCTATCCCCTCCGCTCCTGCATTCTGGAGTTCGAGCGCCTCTCTCCCACCGACCAAACCCTCGGCTCCATAAAATCCATCTCAGTCGAGGAATTCGAATTCCTCAACCCCTCTTTCTCTGCCACTTCCGCCCCTAACGTCGATTTCAGTCCCTGCCTCCTCACCTACGCCAACTTAGTGGAAATTCTGAAGGAAGAAATGAGGTATGATGAAGAGAGAGAAGTGATTTATTACGTGGTGGAGGGACGAAGCGATGGTTTTCGGGAGGTGAAAAGTGATGTTAGTTTGAGGGGTGCATTGAGAATGTTGAGGAGTGGTGGGGGGTGGGTTTTGAGGTTGTATGTTAAGAGGAAGGCGGAGTTTTTGGAGGTGCCGAGGAGGAGGAAGATTGGGGTTGCGGCCAACGCTGGTGAAGAGCAGAAGAGAAGAAAGAAGCCTATGTTGGGTAGACAGCAGAAGTTGGAGGAAGGTGCTGCTAGGGTCGATAGGGAGGGAAATGAGAGGAGGAAGATGCTGGGTAGGCAGTATAAGTTGGAGGAGAAGAATGAAGGGGAGAATGAAAGAAGTTCCGAGGAAAACTAATATGTCAGAGGATTTGTTGGTTGCGCGTTTTCTCGGGATGTAATGGATATTGATATGAGAGTTTGGAGTTAATAGACCAATGGGTTCTCATCACGCTTCGCTCCTTCTTCGTTTTGTGCTCTCTGCAAATCAATAAACTAACACGAGATTTTTGTTCGTTCCTTTCATCTTGAAGGCTTGAAGTCAGGCCTCTAAGTTCAAATGCTCATACCTAGATATCCGATACTTTGAGCAAATTTTTATTTGGCCTCTTATGACATAGTCTTCCAAATCCTTCCTATTTTTATAAATGCGAGAATAACCTAACGTTAAAGTTGCAGCAGCGTCTTCTCACGCCACTCTGGAGGTATTTTGAGATGCGGAAACCTTGACGAATTTTGTGGAATGTCGGTAGTAGTGCTAGCAATGCAATGCTAGCCGTGCTGGCATTGCTAGCCCCGCCATTGTGGAAAAGGGGTTACCCCGCGTTGAATCTTGGCGTAGGGTACAAATACATCACAGGAATCGTCCTGTGAACACTGATTAGTGAGACGGAATTGATCAGAATTGCAGCTAATTAGTGTGAAATAGAACAGAATAAATGTGCAACGGAAGGAGAAATATTATTGTTCTCTACTAACGGTATTCAAGTGGCCAAGCAGTCGAATTCAGGGTCCGAACCCCTGAAACAACAACCGTGGGGCACCCCGTCCCTCTGCGCAGGGCGACCTAGTTATACCTAGCTAGGGGATTCCGACCAAGAAATAGTCTTTCATCGTCACGGATCTTCTTCCAACTTGGGAAGTTATGTGTTGTTACTAAGATTTCATTTTATTTATCTCGTTATTTCGATTAATACATTACAAAATTCACTCCCGCTCATAATAAACAATTGGATTGGATTTGCCACTTTAAATACAGACCACTAACGTGTACAGGGCTGCCAACATCCCTAAGACCGACCCAATAGATATTTTATGGGTCAGCGCCGTGCTACCTGACGCTTGAAGTGGAGCGCTTGAAGACCCGGTAGCAGAGCCCGAGCCTTGAGCGGCAGTTGGGCTTCCTGGAGTTGGATTTGAAGATCCTTTTGTTCCACCAGTAGCTGAGCCAGAACCTTGGGTACTGAATCCGCTACCTGGAGCTCCATTTGAAGGAGCTTGTGACACGCCGGGTGCAGAGCCGGAACCCTGAGCCCCGGGTCCGCTGCCTGGGGTTGGGCTTGCTGGGTTTGGTGACAGGCCAATGTCAGAGGCGATCGCTGAAGCGATGCCGCCTGGATTGTTTGCTGGAGGCTGTGAGTTTCCAGATGCTGGAGGACCTCCTGAAGCTTGACTTTGTCCCGGCACTACCGATGGGTTCGCTGCGGGATTTAAAGGCGAGCTATTTGGTTGATTTCCAGCTGGCTGCGAGTTTGGCGCCGAGTTCTGTGGTGCTCCTGGCTGGCCATTTGGAGCATTTGAGGATGGATTAGTCGCTTGGGGATTACCTGAGGCTTGACTTTGACCCGGGAGTACTACTGGGTTCCCAGTAGGATTCGAAGATGGATTATTGTTTGGCTGATTTCCCGCTGGTTGCGAGTTTGGAGGGTTTGCGGGGCTTTGGGACCCAGGCTGAGAATTTGCAGGTGGTGCATTGCCTGTTTGGGGATTTTCAGAGGGCTGGTTTTGGCCCGCAGGTTGTGGGTTGGTTGCAGGATTTGAGGGTTGGTTGTTGTTAGGCTGGTTTCCGGAGGGCTGCGAATTGGGGGGGTTCGCAGGTGGATTCTGGTTTGTAGGCGGATTTGGAGATTGCACGGGAGCGGCGACCGCTGAAGTTGGCGGAGGGTTCGGAGAATTTGCAGGTGGGTTTGGAGAAGGCGCAGGTTGAAGAGTGGGACTCGGAGAGTCAGGAGCGGGCGTATTAGATGCTGGGTGACTTGGGGGAGTTGTTGTGGGACCAGACCCAGGTGGACTCACCCCGTTCACTTTTCCTGGAACTGTGACGATGGTATTGCTGGTCAGATCTGTTCCCACGACTGTTTGTTGTGAAGGTGCAACACCAGCACACGGGTAACTGTGAATTATTGACGGTCCACCTGGCAGACAAGAGGCTATCCCTGGATACTGGCTGCTGATTTCGGGCACATTCACAATATAGTCAATGACCGATTGCGGGACATATCCATAATTCTCATTACCGCCAGTCTGGATGCATGCATCATTTCCTGCTTCACCAGTTGTGCCAGTAGCACCTCGTTTTGGGAAGTAAACGTAAGGCTTAGGGAATGTAAGTGTCGCCGCTGCGGTACTGGTGGGTCCGTTGTAGGCGAATGATGCTCCGTTCGAGTACACCCACAATTGTGAAGGTTCACGTATTATTTCTGTTGTTGCTGCAACTGTTGTAGTAGAGGCACTGTAGGTGACAGTCCGCACAGAATGTGTCGAAGTTGATATTATCGACCCGCCGGTAACTGAACCAGCCCCGCTTATATTGTAACCTCCGAAATAAGCCTCCGCATTGGAGTTGACTCCCGAGATGGTAAATATTTCTGGACCTCCGTTTGAACCTGAAAATAACAGTCAGCTACGTTAAAGCGTTTCAGTAGTAGCATGCCGTAGCCTGATATTTTCAACTGGCTACCATCTTACAAAAGGGAATGTGGAAAGGATAAAAGACGTACTAGCAGAAAAGTTATATGCATAAGTGGTTGTGTAGCCGGAAATTGTTGTATCAGTAAGTGTGAACGGTGTTTGTGTTTCCACCCGTACACTTTGGGCGGTAGAGGTCGTAACACAGACCGCATCACCATTAGAGTTTGTCACTGCAGGGACCGTGATGACTTTCAGCTTGGAGTAGACCCAAAAGGCCGCAGGGGATTTCCTGTAAATTCTCAGCAAACATTTCGCGTGCAAGAAAAAGTTGAGTACTGACAGTGTTGCTCCAGCAGTGACAATTTGGGTGCCATTCAGGCTCGTGATCGTTTCTACTGGCTGTGGGGCATCGTTCACGAGCAAAGATGCGGGATTGTAACCAACCGGAAAGGATCTTGTAAAAGAGGCATTTGTGGTATGAACATTCGTCTCGTAGTTGGTAACCGTACCGTTGGTATACGGCGTCACCAGAGTCGTGATTGATGTCACATTGACCACGGAATAAACTGGAGGCGGGGTGGTGTATGCCTGCCACCAATACTCGTTGACATTATCCTGCACAACAAAACAGCAATTGGATGAGATAGGGCCGGTATTATTCTTGGTTGGAGTTCCAGTGGAGTTTGCAAAAGCGGTCACTACAATTTTTTGTCAGCCTGCCCAAAAATATTGGAGGGGTGACCAGGCGGACCTTGAGCTGGACTTGTACTTGTACTTGAACTTGAACTTGCAGCAAAAGTCGGGGCCACTGCAGCAACAATTGCAACCGCGATTGCAAGCTTGCGAGGCATCTTCAATAGCAAAACGAGTGTGAAGTTGGGCAAAGCAAAGCAAGAGGGGAGAAACAAAGATGGAACTTCTCACAATTTCACCAAGCACGACAACGCCGCTGACGGGACTAGACGCACCTAAATGAGAGGCAAAGCTGTGCTTGGCATCTGATGGAGTGCCTCGTGCGTGTCCCCATGTACGGTAATTACTCATGTAGAAGTACGAGGTAAAGCTTGAACTTAGCATTTGCAGGCTCTAGCACTCGCTGGTAGGCTGGTTGAACGAGGTATTTCTAGGGTAGTAGGGCTATCTATGTGGGGATACGCACTAGACGGTATGATAGGTGCATGATCGGGGATCAACAAGATGGAAGGCGCTGGGAAGGCGTGGAAGCACCCTTGGAAGACCGTGGCCTTGGAAGCGGGTCCTTGCCGTTGGATGACAGTTTGGCAGTGGATGGCTTATGTCAAACATCCTGAATGCTGAGCCTCCAGTAGCCTCTTGGCTCATTTGGCACCTGTGGCTCATGGGGTTCATGGTGGACCAAGCAGGGGGGATAACAGGGGGGGAAATTAAGAATAGTGTCAAATTTTGTCAAATTTTGTCAGCAAAGGAAACTTTAAGGAAGGGGCCTCAGGGGCCTCAGGGGGCCATGTCGGAGGTTGATTCTAGCGCCACTTCCGCCCTCGCGCAGCAACATTTGATTGGGCGAGAAAACGACGACCTTTGCTTGCAAGGACCAGCACTCAAGTCTTTCTTTCTTCAACCATCAATCCCATCAATCACCACTCCGCCTGCTGGCTCCGGAGACTTGGCTCAAGGGATCATGGATAAAATGAAGAAACCTCGAGTAGTGCTTACACCACGGTCCACGAGCAGTCTAGAGCAGGAGGATTTGCACAGTATTCCACCGTTTTTCGACGGTGAAAGCCCATGCAGGTTGTCATTTGGGCTGCTGCACGGTACACTGGAAATCCAAGTGCCCAGATATTTCTAAATCGAGGACCCTGGCTCACAAGATGGGATTTGGGATTCTCCCTGGCAAACTCATGTCTCCGTTTCTATCGTTTCTATTTCATATATTTTCTTTCTGCTGACGACTGCTCTCCGCGTTTGCAATTGTTATCTTTTCTCGGGGCGCGCTTGGACATTGTCCTAGACCCTTCTCAAGCGGGGTTCCTCTCGAATTTCTCGAGGATGCCTTCCGCTTTCCATGGGCTGCCATGGGTATATGCAACTCTGCTCTGCTTTTCTATGTACACTGTAATAGACGCGTCTTTGCTCGGTAAACGGACAGCATCACCAATTGTAGTATCGCCATCTCAGGATTGGGACGGTAACGATGGACCATGGTCTTCGTTTGCCCTCCAGGCTGGAACGCCTGCCCAAAATGTGAAGGTGATGATATCTACAGCCGGGACGCAAACTTGGCTTGTAGCGAACGAGGGCTGCACTACTCGGGATCCTTCGAACTGCGGAACATTGCGTGGAGGGTTCTACAATTTCAATCAATCTAGCACATACGTCCCCAATCTCACGAATGTTACTTCGAACATCTACAATTTAAGCTTCGAAGCGTCTCTTGGTTATTCGGGTTTTGGGCGGTATGGATTTGATGACATTACACTGGGATGGCAGGGTAGCGGAGGGCCGGTGTTAAAGAACCAAACAGTTGCAGGAATCGCCACCAAGGTGAATATATCGTCAAAATGTTGGGGCTCCCAGTTGCTAATCAAATGACTGAGTAGGACTTCTACCTGGGAATTTTCGGTCTCACCCCGCGGCCCAGCAACTTTTCTGGGTTTAACAATCCAATTCCAAGTTACATGGAGAACCTCAGAAATCAATCATTAATTCCCAGCACTTCTTGGTCATACACAGCGGGCAACCAGTATCGTAAGTTCTTCGATCATGCGAGTGAAAATCCCACTGACTGTATAAAAAAGGTCTGGATAAAGTCCTGGGAAGTTTGACTCTCGGAGGCTACGATTCATCGAAATTTATCCCAAATACGGTCTCTTTTCCTTTCAATCAGCAAGATGCGCGAGATCTCACAGTTTCCATCGACAGCATTACAAAGACAAATGTGTCGGCCTCTCTTTCACTGCTCCCGAAGGCAGCATCGGCATTTATTGACTCCACAGTTTCTCAAATCTGGCTTCCCACAGAAGCTTGCACCCTTTTCGAGAGCGCTTTCAACCTTACCTGGGACGAAGATGCACAGTTGTATCTTGTGACAGGCTCGCAACACCAGAGATTGCTTTCGGAGAACGCCAATATCACTTTTACTCTAAGTAACTTCCAAGAAAAGGTCAACATTACTCTACCATATTCGGCCTTTGACCTGACCGCTCAATACCCACTCGTGAACAATGACACCCGTTACTTTCCCCTAAAACGAGCAACCAGTGCTTCGCAATATACTCTCGGGCGTGCATTTCTACAAGAGGCGTACGTCTAAATTATAACTTCTCGGCTTCTTGACTGACGTTCCTCAGATATGTTATCGTTGATTATGATCGGCGCAACTTCTCCGTCTCCCAATGCAACTGGACGCCTAATGCCCAGCAAAGCATTAAGACGATACTGCCCCCATCCAGCAGCACTTCATCGAACTCCACCTCGACTCCAGGTGGCTCGTCGGCTACACAACCTTCAAAGAGTTCCGGCTTGGGCGGCGGCGCAATCGCCGGTATTGCAATCGCAGGAGTTCTTATTTTACTTGGAGCGGCATTCCTCTTCTTCTACCTCAGAGTCCTCAAACCGCGCCGTTCCGCCAAAGCAGCAGAGTTAGAGGCATCCGCCCGCTCCGATGGCTCCGACCCCTCAGAACCCAACACCGGAGTAAAACCCGACCACGATACACTTCTCAGCCCCGAGCTCGAAGGTGCGGAGACGAAGGGCAATGTGGGTGGGATATTCGAGACGGATGGTATGGTGAAGCATGAGATGGAGAGCCCGGCTTACTTGCCGGAGATGGAAGCACAAGGGACTCAGATATTTGAGATGCCGGCGAGAGAGGAGGTTGCTGCTGAGATGATTGGGGCGAGTCATGCAAGTGAGATGGAGGGAAATGGGGAGAATAGTCAAGATCTAAAGATTGTTGAAGAGAGGAGGCGAGTGGAGCTTGTTGAATCGCCTTGGTCCCCCCAGCCTCCCCCGGAAGAAAAGTGGGAGGACAGGGTATTTTGATTGTATTGTAATATTAATTTCTGCGTTTTGTTGCGACAGCGCGAGTTCATGTTCGCTGCTTTCTTCTACAGTGCGCTTGTCGTGGCTTTTCAGTTGATTGTCCATGGTTAACGCTTCGTTATTCTTTTCGACGCATGCCCATCCACCTTCAGATAACCACAAGGTGGTGGTGGCAGGATAGTGAATGCTCATCCTGTGCAAGTGCATCCACAGATAAGCATCTCGTCATCGATCCCTGTGTCCGGATCCTATTGATGCATGCAGGCAGGACTCGTTATTCTCTACCGTGGGTTCGAGGATGCGTCCTGCGCCGAGCAGCAGTTCTATTTCGATCTCTAGCAGCTTAGAGTTCTCAGAAGCAATTAATGCCATGTCAGTCATCAGCCGACATTTTCTATGTATATGGTGGACGGAATGGTACTGTATGATGTGGACGCAACTGAATCTTCAACTTCGTTTTTGAACTCGTGGCTGAGAATTTCGAAATGCCGATATTTTCGAGTCGGTCAGACTTTCTATCACTTCTTTGATTTTATGTTTTATACCTTGGCATGACATGAAGTTGAGATAGACTTCAGCCTCTCAAACAAGATCTGCTACATTATCCTAATACGGCAACCAATCAAACGAAATCGGCAGATCCAGAATTTGAGAATGGCGCACTTTACCACAAATGAACTGGCACATATTTTTATGGGGTAATCAGAGTGTCGCGGGGTAAAGCTTAACGATAAGACGTCCTTGGTCATGGACGTGGCTAAAGAAGAAATAAGCATTTTTGTAATGTATATCCCGGAAACGGCAAATTTTGCACGGCATATAACAGTCGAACACAGGAGGATTGGAATTTTATACCTAATACATAGGTGCGCCTGCACCATTTTTGACCTAGTTCAATCTCCATCTTTACCAGGACTGCTCTTGCTGTAATCATGAAGTGGTTATTTTTCGCTCTTGCTTTGGTGGCGCCTTCTCAGGCTGGCCTACGGTTCGGATGCTCGACTCTGAGTATCCAACGCATCGACCCTCTCGTTGAGCCTGGAAATGTGCCTTCGGCCCATGTCCATCAAATTGTTGGTGGAAATGTCTTTCAACCACTCATGAACTCTTCAGCAATGGATATTGGCAACACGGGGACTTGCACAACTTGCTTCTTCTCTGAGGACTTCTCGAACTACTGGACTGCTGTTCTATATTTCAAAGCTCGCAACGGATCGTTCCACCGCGTGCCCATCTATCCCAATACGCAGTTAGAGGGAGATAACATCGTAGGTGGGATGACGATATATTATACGCAGGTCGATTTCAATACAAATGGCAAGGACAAGATCACAGCTTTCAAGCCCGTAAGTTCATGAATCTATGCTCCAGCAGTAAACTAATTACCTCAGGGTTTCCGCATGACCGTTGGCAGCCCAACAGTCAATTCCGCCAATGGAGCAGCGCCAGGACTTCGGTACACTTGCTTGCAAACGAAGTTGACTAGAGGCCCTGAGATCCAAACATTCCCAACAGGACCATGTCCAGCGGGCATCATGGCCGAGCATCACTTTCCAGCGTCCGCATCCCTCTTCATTGATACCCCATTCGCTAACACAATTCAGATGCTGGGACGGCAAAAACCTCGACAGCCCTAACCACCAAGATCACATGTACAACACCGCTGCTTCGAGCGGCTTCCAAGTAGCAGGCAAATGTCCAAGTTCCCACCCCATCCGTATGCCGCAGGTCGCATATGAGACGCTCTGGGATACCAGACAGTTCAACGACAAGTCCATATGGCCCACTGACGGCTCTCAGCCATTCGTCTGGAGTACTGGTGATGTAAAGGGCTGGTCTACTCATGCTGATTACGTCTTTGGCTGGAAAGGAGACTCGCTACAGAAAGCCATGGACTCCACCTGCATGTTCGATGCGTGCGGAAATGGCAAGCCGCTTAAGTCGCAATCTGTGGCTCAGATGAATGCTTGTAGTGTCAAGGATCGTGTTGGCGAGCAGACTGATGGATGTAGGTTTTCTGTTTTCTGTTACGATGTCCTTCACTAACAAAGGTTGTAGGGATCTCTGCCCTTCCAGGCAAACAAACTATCCACAAGCGTGCCGAGGTGTTTGAGGCATAAATTGAGATTAGAGAGGCGCTAATGAGCACTGGATGAAGGTAAATTGCTTTTTGGGGTTGATTTGAGAAAGTGGAGAACAAGTTGCACAACCCAGATATGGTAGTGGAGCAGAACTTTGTTTGCCTTTGGATGCGGTCACATTCGTTTTCGAGGCCATGATGTATGAGTTGTTTTCATCTATTTATATCATTTATCAGAGTTCTTCATTGAAAATTTAGTGGTTCATGCAATATTCCGATCTTGCTTCGTGCATCTTGATAATTGCTCTGCCGTGGTCGACGACCGCAACTTGAGATCATCATACGTCTTCTCTAGCTCAATCTTAGAACATTCGACTCCATTGTCGGGAACGTATCAACTACTGGAATGATTAAAAGATACGACTTTAGCCTCTCTTCCAATGCCAGGATGCCAGAGAGCAAAGGCCCAGCCCAGGCGGGGTAAGAATTGAATTGGATCAGGTGATCACTTGGTATCCAGTATCTAAAGAGTCATAGAGATACAGGTGCCATTTAAAGTTCAATATATTACAATAGATTAGACTACCTAGGTAACTCAGTAGAACGCTTAAAAGAACTCCGAGTCTGTTCAGTTTTGGAGAATGGTCACGTGCTGACCCCTTTCGTTTGAAATCTCCCTTCCTTTTACGCGACACGCGACTTCCTTCCTCGAAGTCATACAATGCAGGACCACAGCTACCTAATGCAACATATGCAAGAGCTCGCCGGCGTGCCACAGCTTTATGGTACCATTGCAGGCTCCAGGATGAAGTTCTCACTCCCAAATAGCCTAGCAGAGAAGGGGCGCGTGCTCGCTCCCCACCCTCTCGCGCAAATTTCTCCATCACAACAAGCACAAGATAGGAAGGAGAGCAGTGGCAAGCAAGACATCACAATCTCGCAATTTCCATCTCACAGCAAAATAATTCAAATTATCCTCTCCACGTGACCGTCTCAACACGCTCTCAAGAACAGACCGCTCATTCGCTAGCAGCACTTGTACAGAAGAAGCAGGAAACAATGACAATCCCCGCAGTGACAATGTTTGCTAGTGCAGATTCGTACACTCGTACCCCCCGCGTACAATTGTTCTTGCCTATCGCGAGTCTCATCCGCAGCATGTTCTTGAACGAGACTCCGCCTGAAGGATTTTGATCCCATTGGCTGGATGGCAATATCAGTTGGTTGAGGATCCGAGGTTGATTATATATAATGAGTGTTGCTCCTTCCTTTTTCAACCGTGACATTTCGAGACAGCAGATGTAAATCTCAAAATAATGTTTTATCTCGTTTTCTTAATCCCACTTCTGGCGCTGGAAGCTGTCACGCAGACGGTCGACTACAGCCAGCATGTAAATGTTTTGTAAGTCCTTGTAACAACTATTCAAAGCATGGTTCTAATATCGAAAGCACGGGTACACAGAATGGTGGCAACAACTTCCCCGGCGTGGCAAGACCATTTGGTATGGTGAAGCTTGGTCCTGATCTCCTTGTATCGGGTACAGATTCTTATTCTGGATACCTTCCAAATGGCAATTTTTCTGGCTTCAGTATGATGCATGAACAAGGCACTGGTGGAGCACCCAAGTATGGAACGGTTGCGCAGTTGCCACTGATCGGAAAAATCGGCAATCCATTATCCAGCATCACCGTTGGGAGATCGGGGACTGATCAAGGATCGGTGGGGTATTATAAAGCCGTGACAAGTGATGGTGTTGTGGTGGAAATGGCTGCTGCATCCCGTGCGGGCATGTATCAATATACCTTCCCAGATGCGAGCACCGGAAACAACATCTTGATTGATATCAGTCATGTTCTTCCTTCATTTCGAGGTCAGGGTTTGGGTCAAGGGTATGCGGGGGGTGATTTTGCTATATTGGAAGATGGCCATTATGAAGCGTCTGGAATCTACAACAATGGATGGAATCGGTCTCCTAACTGGAAAATCTATTCCTGTACGTGTAAAAACATCATTCGGAAACTGTAGCGCTGATAATTTAGGTGGCTACTTCAATGCCACGCCTTCGGCATCTCATGCTTATACGGGCTCAGCAAGCGGAGGGAGCGTGATCCAGCCTTCTGGTTCTGCAAGCTCAAATAGCTCGAGCACTTATGTTGGAGGTCTCTACACCTTCAAGGATAAAGTCGTCTCATCCCGAGTCGGAATTTCATGGATCTCCAAAAACCAAGCCTGCCAGAATCTTGAGAACGAAATACCAGCGAGCAGCGGCTTTTTGGAAGTCGTTCAAAACACGAAGGACGAGTGGAACTCTCAAGTGCTCTCGAAAATCATCACGACGTCGACAAACAACAGCAATCTAGCATTGCTCTACACTTCACTGTACTTCATGAACCTATTACCGACCAATCAAACAGGTGAAAATCCAGGTTGGAATTCATCTGAGCCATACTATTCAGATATTTTCACGCTGTGGGATCTCTTCCGCTGCTCGACCTCACTGCTGCACGTTTTGCAACCAACTGTGTACGAAGAGCACATTCGCTCAATGATTGATATCTGGAGAAATGAAGGCTACCTCCCAGACGCGAGATCCTCGAATTATAATGGCCGGACACAGGGAGGATCAAACGGCGACAACGTTCTTGCAGATGCTTATGTGAAAGGTGTTCGAGGCGAGATTAATTGGGATGATGGATATGCAGCAATGGTGAAAGACGCTGAAGTCACTCCGGTCAACAGCGATCCAGATCCACAAGCTCCGGATTCATCTACGAAGGAAGGTCGAGGCGCACTTCCAGACTGGTTGAAATATGGCTTCATCACTCCAACGTTCAGTCGTGCAGCCTCACGTGCGGTAGAGTATGCGTATAATGATTTTTCCTTGTACCAAGTTGCAAAGGGTCTTGGGAAGACCGATGATGCGGCAAAATATCTCAACCGCTCAAAGAATTGGCAAAATCACTGGAACTCTAATCTTGAATCTATTGGCTTCAAGGGTTTCATCGTTCCGAGAAACATGACAGGATTCATAGCCACGGACCCTCTGACAGACAGCGGATATTGGGGAGATCCATACTACGAAGCTAGTTCATGGGACTACTCCTTCGGCGATATCCATGATATGGCGACGCTTGTGGATTGGATGGGTGGTGCAGACACGTTCTACTCCCGCCTAGAAGCAACTTTCACCGTTGGCGCTAATCCAATTGATGTGACTGGAATCATTTTCGATTCTACTAATGAACCGTGAGTCAGAACTGGATCTGCCTAAAGAATTCGACTAACGGATCAGAACATTCAATGTCCCATATCTCTACAACTTCATCAATCGACCAGATCGTTCCGTCTATCAATCTCGAAAGGTAGCAAAAACTAATTATAATACCGGTGTGACTGGATTGCCAGGAAACAGTGATGCCGGGGCAATGCAGACCTGGCTTTTATGGAACATGATTGGTCTCTATCCTGTGACAGGCCAAACAACATTCCTCATCCATTCGCCGTGGTACGAATCGATGACCATTGATTTAAGCAATGGGAAGACTCTGAAGATTACTAGCACTGGAGGTGACGGGAATGGAGATACTAATATATATGTTCAGAGCCTGAAAGTGAACGGCGAGAGTTGGAATAAAGGCTGGCTGGTCTGGGATGATGTTTTTGCGAATGGAGGGACGATGGAGTTTGTGCTGGGCTCGAATGCTACGCAGTGGGCAACTGGTGACTTACCTCCGAGTCCGGCTTCTGAATCTTGAAAGTCTGTATGCTTGAAATGAAGTAGTCTCGATTGCACATAAAACATTCAGCTTTCGAGATCACGAGCGAAATGATGGCAGTCACCTCCCCGAAACGGCATGCAGAATGCGGCCCTGAGTTGTAACTCAGCGCACGGGTATTACCCAGTTCACCGACGACTTCAATAATACACTGTCTTCTCCTAGATTTCTCGACTTACTAAATTGCCAAGACAGTCTCTAAAATACCTGAGATGTGTAGTTGCATCCAGCTTCATTCGCAAGCCACGTTTCTCGGAGCTTTCAACGTTCTGGTCCCTCTGTACTTCCTTCATACGACTTTGTTGATAAGACCACTCTCAGCAAATGCTGAACAATGTCTTGGCATATGCAACTCTTCGGTCGCAATGAAGAGCTGTGTTTGGCCGTCAATTTATCCTTACTCCTTGTATCTCTTCTTCGCGAATGCCACGCCCCGCATTTGCAGGGTCTCAACTGCACTGCGACCGTTGGATGCAACGAAGCGTCCGGACATCCATACAAACATAGTCATTTCAATTGGTCCCGGACATTGATTAAGCTTCCCTTGGGACTTCTCACCTTGGAGCTTTTGCGAGGTGTGGAAATCTATGGCTTATAAGAAAGTACCAGTGGCACTTCGGCTCCCAGATCTCGCCAAATCCTTCATGCAAGCGGATCTACTCTTCTAATTTATTGCCACGTTGGCGGTGGTTTTTGATATCTGATATCATGGCTTCATCTCATATCGCTGAGAAGGCGCCAGTCACTCAGACCATTGAGATCTCACCAGCGCCTACGCCAGCTCTTGGATCACTTGATGATAATTATGAGCTTTACAAAAGCATGCGAGATGTAGATCTTGACCCTATTGAAGCCAAAAGAGTCTTGCGCAAGGTTGATCTTCGTATCCTTTCTATCCTCATGGTTACCTACTTTCTGCAATACCTGGACAAGAATTGTATCAACCTCGCTAGTGTTTATGGACTGAAAAAGGACCTGCACTTGGTCGGACAAGACTATTCATGGCTGAGTACTGCAAATCCCAATATCGTCGACACTTTCATGTACTGACAAATGGCACAGCATCAATGTTCTATATTGGGTATCTTTTCTTTCAGTTCCCATTTGGGTACTTGCTTCAACGTTTTCCCACTGGACGTTTGCTATCGATCACCATCATTGCATGGGGCATTGTCCTCATAACAACTCCAGCCTGTACTAGCTTTGCTGGTATCGCCACAAATCGCTTCCTCCTAGGTGCACTGGAAAGCGCCACTAATCCCGGCTTCGTTCTACTGATGTCGATGTGGTATACAACAGGCGAGCAGCCATTAAGACTGGAAGCTTATTACAGTACTGTCGGGATTGCAACCATGTTCAGTGGGCTCATCGGATACGCAGTTGGACACATCAATACTGGACTTGCAAAATGGATGTACATATTTCTGATATTCGGCGCTGTCACCATTGCTTGGGGAATCATCGCACTCTTCTTCCTTCCCGACAGCCCGTCAACGACACGATTTCTTTCTCCACGGGAGCGAGCTGTTGCAGTTGAGCGAGTAGCAACAAACAGGCAAGGGATCAAGAACCGTACCTTTAAAGTGTATCAAGCAAAACAGATGGTGCTAGACCCAAAGACTTGGATTCTCTTCATCATGGCTGTAGCTGGGCAGATACCAACGGCTTCTGTAACCAGTTTCGCAAGTATCAATATATCTAGTTTCGGCTTTGATACTCTTCAAACTCAGTACATGCTTATTCCAGGCGGCGCAGTCCAGTTTTTTGGAATGCTTGTTGGTGGCTGGGTTGCTACGAAATGGCCTGGCACTCGGTGTGCGGTCATGGTTGTGGCAAATACGATTTGTATCATTGGATCGGGATTACTAGTTGGGTTACCATCAGAAAATAAGGTGAATAAGCGCCATTTCACTTGTAAGGAGTCCTGCGTTCAAGATTGAAGTCTGACAAAACGCAGTGGGGGAGGCTTGTTGCTCTCTGGCTTTGCTACTTCCAAAACCTTGGCTTCAGCATGAGTCTCACAATGATATCCTCCAACATTGCCGGCTACACTAAGAAGCAGTTGACAGCCGCCATAGTCTTCATCGGATTCTGCGTTGGTAATGCCGCAGGCCCGCAGACATTCATCACGAAAGAGGCTCGTAAGTTATTGTTCATCGACTCTCGCTGGCATAGCTGCTAATGACTGTTTCTAGCTGGCTATCATACTGCTTATCTTGCCATGTTGATAGCGTACAGTATTAAGCTTGCTATGGTGTTTGTCTTGTACATCTATATGTTCCTGTTCAATCGGAAAAGGGACCGTGAGCAGGCTGCAGCGCCGTTGGACGAGAAAGAGGCAATTGAGTTGGGGATGCATGATGCTACTGAATTTGATAATAAAGGGTTCAGATATATTTTGTAGTGAGTTTGAGGTGGGCACATAGGGTGTAATTTTCAGAGAGCGGAGGTTGTTTAGGAAGCCGCTATGTAGTGGTCATGTTCAGGGGCCTACAGGCTAGAGACCCTGAAATTCAGCCCTGAACAGCCCGAGTCTTACCCATTACCCCGCACCGCCGCCACGTGACTGTTCCGATTTGCTGTCTTGTTTTTGAATGCGTGACTCAATCTGTTGCACTATCTCAGCAGAAGCCTGTGGTATATGTTCCATCTAAGATTTATATCGATATCAACTTTCTGTTGCTGGTGGGCGACGCTTTTGGATTTATGGAGTGTTCTTGTGATAGACTCGTAACTTCAAAGGCAAGAGGTATAGAACATTACATGAAGCGGCGAAATTTGTCAAAGTAGCTTCAGTATTTTGGGTCGACTTAGGTCTCTAGCCGTGAATTCTTTAAAACTACGTTGTCTGACTTGATCCGACTTCATCCCTTCTTACTCATCATACACACTGGCAACTATTGATCATTTGACCGACGAGATAAGCGAGCCCCTATTTTCCCTATTGAACTTCGACACTTGGTGATTACAATAGTAATTAGTTTTAATAACAAAAAGAATCTAACCATAAGCTATGTTGCCTATATGAGGATATAAATTTTCACATCCAAGAATGCTTTGCATACTTTCTCGACCGCTCCTCGTACGAGTCTTTTAGCGATTTCTTTTCTCCCCCGTTTCTTGGCCTGACTTCGACGCGCCTTCCCTTCCCGTCTCGAATTATATTCTAGCACCATGTTGACGCGACAATTTTATTGGATCGGTAAGTGGTTCCGTCAGGTTGTTCGTTCTTGATCGAATCTTTCCCCCCGGCAGTTCATCGAACCACATCTTTACGGGCAAAGTGAAGGAACCGAGGTCTCTTTCATTACCAGTGGTGACCTGGGTGCTCCTCCAGTAGAGAACTCATCGACGTCAGCTTCATGATCCAGTATTATATGAAAGTTGCAGATGCGCCGTTACTTCTCAGCTTCTAGAAGAAGACGGAAATTTCTGAACAAGCGCACCGTGCTCGCTAAGTGGTGCGAGCATGCCGGTTTTCGAAGTATCCAAGGGAAATGCTCGTTGACATTGATCCTAGAGTGTTTGGTTAGTCCCGTCTTCTAGCAGAAGTCTAGCTAAGCACACGAGCGCGCAGCTAAAGAGAGAGGCCATTCTAGTCGTTCCATATAATGATCGTCACTGATGTGTCCACCAGGTTGAGTATTAATCCCGCGAGAAATGCACCTTGGCAAAGCAATTAAGAGCCAAGGATTCCATTAGCGTCGATGGTCTAACACCATGGCGTTTTGACGTTGTGGATGTCGCAAGGGCCATATGTAAGATGGCCTTCCAAGCAGAACATCGGAACTCCTGTTTTCTGGGGCTGGGAGCTTCGCTGGCGGTAGGGATAGAAATCTTACATGAATTATTATTTTGCGTAACATGGAAATCCCCGGAGGAGATCTCCTCTGATTAATCTTTTCGATCCAAGAGTCGAACAGAGCATGATCCTAAAACATCAAAGTCATCCGATCCTGGACTGACACATCCCAAAACACCCAAAGCAAGCATGATTGGGATCCCTTTTATAACATGTACATTGAAATAATTTCCAGTATTTCATTAAGATATCGTAACGTCCACGGTTTTCGTGATACCACTACCCTGCAGCGGCAGTATGTCATCCGACTCGCTGTCAGCCTTCACACCATAGTCATCGGTAGAACTCGGCTGACTTCTCATAGAGGTCGTCACTTTTACGTCGTATTTTCCAGATCTTTGCCCCTGTCCAGAAAGGTTGCCCATCCCAATCCCATCTTCCTGCATATAATATTTGTGCCTTGCTCCAACTCCGTTGCCCGAGGAGCTCATTCCTGTTCTTCGACTCCGCATATTCTTGGTCGTTTCGAGGATACTCTTGAAAATTGGTCGTAGTGAGGGAAGGGATGCGGCTAGGATACCAATGTAAAGTTCAATACTATTCCAGATGAAGTACGAATCGTTTCGGTACGGGTCTGGAGTGGTAAAGACCTTGGATTGGAGGACTGTCTTTACGATTGAGGCGGCGCAAGCGCTGGAAATTACATGATCAGCTGAGGGCACAAGAGAGGGGCAGAGGTGGGAGGTCATACAAAAGTCCAAGGCTCAAAATAATTATCAATGTCACTTTTGTCCTCTTGTTAACTTGAAGTTTCACGACCATGGGAACTGGCAGCAACGCAAAGGTTATGTCCGTCAGGATATTCACAGCTATGAGGTATAAGCCTATGTAACAGCAAAATAACAAAGAAAACTTACAGCTATTAAATAATCCCTTCAGAGAAACATCACAATCAGTAAAAGTCTCTTCGTGTTAGCATCTGACAAGACAAGGAGGCCACTTACAATAGCTGCGTAAGTATCTTTGCTGAAACATTTGGCGGACAGCGCAAGCGAAAGATCCCAAGATGCCTGAACGGGTACGCACGAGAAGATGAGCGTCTATTTCACGTCAGCGAATGCAGTCTTTATGAGTAAAAGTTAACCTACCCCAGCGCTCGAGAGCGTAAATGCGATCAGGAATGCTATAAAATTGCCATTAGCCTCAGCCCAGAAGAGCAGTACCGTTTCACAGCGAGCTTCTTACCGATCATACACCAGAGAAAGACTTTGTACGACTTGCCAGGGACCAGGCGAAGCAAGAAGCATGCCACAGAGATTTTGACGAGTGAAATACCCACAGTAACGATCAGCGAGTGAAACTAAAATATTCGCAAATCAGAAAACACTTTCTCCAAGTGATAATAAGGTGTTCCGGATACAGAAGGCTGACATACAAATTGCCAATGAAGTAAGGTCACCATCTCTGTATTAGAAATAGCGGTACTGAATTTTCCGACTCCAGTTTTGGACTCTCCAACAAAGCAAACAAAAACTCCAACACCGCAGAGCATTGCAGCTGATATCAGCCAGTCATCAGCACCCATGCTTCGAAGCATAAATGTGCGAACGTAGAGTCTTGCCAAGACAACCAATAAAGTGAATCCAGCGAAAAAGCCGTTAATTGCAAGAATGGAGGGTGCATTGCTCGAGGTATCTGTCGCGGGTGCATCTTCCAATGATGTCTGGTGAAATATCTCTATGCTTTTCAATATTGAAGGCATATCGACCTCGGATTCTAGCAGCGTATTATCGAATCCATACAAAAACACGGCTTTGATATCGTTGATCACTACTCAAGGGTGGATGAGAACAGCGGTGCTCGTCGAGTCGAAGATACAAGATATCACTTGTTATGATCAGCCTATAGGTACTCTCCCCTGAACTCTTAGAATCGAAAGTGGTTCTTTACCTGTGGGTCTTATACCCTCGACTCCGGACAACTGATTACAGGGAATCTTAGACGATCTTTGTTTCTGGTAACGTTTCGGGGTACAATTGTTCGTGCGTGCAGATTGTACCCTCGCACCCGCTTTTCCAAAGTATGAGCGGCCGGTTTAAGTATTCCACTAGTAGATTGCTCCGTGAGCAGACTTAGAAATAGTAGAAAAGTGCCGACACCGGTAGAAGTGCATAATAAAGGCTGCTAACCTAGAGTACGAATACGGGGCAGTCAAAAGTAGAATAAAGGTTGCTCGTCGCCTTCCTAAGCTTGTAATGCCAAACCGATACCCAAGGTACCTCAAACATGTACAGTATTGTAAACGAGGCTACAGTCCTTGCAGGCAAGGTCTGAAAAACTCAGATGAGGCGTCTACACCAGCATGATGCCGTCAACATCGGATAACGTAATTTGAGATTGAAGCCCAAGGAGAGGATTTAGCGGGCAGCAGCGGAGCTACTGCTTCCTTCGAAAATCCCTAGCTGCATCTCTAGTCATTACTCCGGTGACCATGCTGACCATGAAGGAGCTAATAATGCATAGAAGCCAAGTGCCAAATTTGAGGCTTCTTCTAGCTCGCCACAACCGTAAGGAACCGTGAAAAATCCGTCAATCAAGAAATTAACGCAGTCCACTCGTATTTAGGCCCTGCCTATGAGACATGTTCCAGCTTCCGTGGCAATGTTCCGTTTTCGAGACACCAATCACTGGATAATAATATGTGTGCAAGTGTACGAAACTACAAATCGAAGCTTCGTCGTATCAGCCCCCGCAATACGATGGCCATGAATGTCCCGAGCAGCTACACAAGTCTAGGCTTGGAGCAACAGCTGGCGTGCACCGCAATGGCGGGGGGCGACAGACAGCGAAAGGGAGGGGCGATTTGCAAGATTTGCGGTGGAACGCGCGCTCAGATGTTTGGAGACTGGAGGGTCACGATATTGAGGAAGGAGCGGGGTCGCAAATACCCCTGTCCGCCAGTCGTATTGCAAGTTGCAAACATCGAAAAGACCGAAACGACTTTGGTCGAGTCTGCTGGAGTGTTCTCAGTGGACTTTCCCAACTTAAGCGAGCTTCAGGGGGACCGCATTGCAATATGATCTCGGCAGGGATGCCTTGACGAGCCGCAGTACTGTACGGAGGAGGTACTCCAGTAGCGGGTGTGTCTTTCCACGCTTCCACGCGACAGTCTTTAAACCGCTTGAGCGGGGCTGAAAAAGGGAAAGTGTGTTCCTGTATGACACTTGCCCAGGACTGCGGGTAAAGAGATACTTGAGTATGGCCTGCTGTTCTGCACTCGGCAATCCCCCGGTTGATTGATCGACGAACCTCTCATCTCTGATCCCATGTGCCAGGGAATCGATATCCACGCCCGATAATCTAGATGCAGTGTCTGTTTCGATCGTCTCGCCTCTTTCCCACGTGTGATCCTAGATCTTCGGTGAAAGCTGATATCCGGAGAGCTCTGATGGAAATTTGACAGATCATTATGGGGAGTCGGAGAAGCCTCCGGTTCTTCTTGGCTTGGCTGAGACTGACTTAAAATCATCTCATAGATCGATACGAAATTCCTCGCCTAAGGTCTATCCCGTAGCAAGCTATTTCTGATTTGTGATGAATACAAGTGGCGTTGGGGTTTTCCGAAAAGTTTAGGTTTCGCGATCTTCGGGGCTGTTACTGAAGTGAGAACAAGCCGCCGAGGACGGTAGCTGCAGTAATCCAGTATCCCTGCTGATCCCTGTCTCTGGGGTCGCGATCTCCTGGCAATCTTCACGTCAAGCCTCTGGAAGCTTTCTGGCCCTCGGTCCCTCAGAATTGGCGGAACTGTAGCAATTCCTTATCGTGTCAAGCAGGCATTCAACGAGTAAAAGCCATCAAAGTTGCTTCATTGTTGTGCTGTAGTCCAGGAATAAATGAATGTTCCCAGCGCTGGATGTTCCTGCATCCATATCACGGGTGAATGAACCCATGTACACAAGATACGCTTCGAAACTACTTCGTATATGCATTTGTTCCGGGACCACGTTTTGGGCTGGTTATGCTTGCCAAATATTTACTCAATATGGGATTTCTTCATAAAGCGCTGCGGCAAACTTCCGGGTAGCATCCTCAAACCTACAGGACGCTCAGACATGATACCGCAAAATCGTAAGATTTTTATCCCGTCTTTGTCAATACTGTGAATAACTTCGTATGAAGGAAGACTCCACGGAATTAATGATTGGCCAAACAAATCTAGCTCGCTAAGAATTTCCCTTTCATTCCCGTCTCGGCTTATCGGCTAGGGCATGTTGGGCAGTAACGAGTAAGTGGAGAAAGAATTTCCGCCCTCCCCGCACCGCCACATTTTGACATGTTCCACAATACAATGCACTGAGTAGTCGCAGTACTTCTGACTAGCTGATTCTTCAATTCTACTTCTAGCTTGCTTCTGGCTTCGGCTCTGGCTTTTCCATATCAAGCCAATGCCCGCTTAGCTAGATTATGTGGCACACGCGTCCCGCTCCCAGGGAGCAGCCCTCGTGCAGTACTGGACTATTGGTACAAAAGTGGACTTTCAAACATCAATCTCCTCACTAAAAGGTGGACAGCCTCGCATTTGCCACATGTTAGCAATATCCGGCCTCTGTTTAATAAGTTAGTTTCTAGATGGGGCAGGGTTTCTGAACCTCAAATACTCGAGGGAGTCTGCAAATACTTGTACTCTTCGAGAGAGACGGGACATTCAGAGCTGCTTTTGAGTCTTAGGGTGATAGGAAGTTTAAAAGTGATCCTTCATTTTCGAGCGTCAAAGCGCGAAGCATCAAGATGCGTCTGGTATCCGTGGCGTGGGTGCTTCTGCTCGCATTGACATCTGCAGCTTACCAGCCAGCTCCTACGACCGACACTGATGTACTTGCGGCTAAAGGGCTTTTGAATCTGGCCGTTCGGGAAATCCAACAGGTTCTCCAGGGAAAACAAGACAGTTGTACCTTGGCAAACGTTGCGGTACGAAGAGAGTGGTAAGCCACCATGGACTGACTCCTTATTCTCTGACTTTTGGCTAACACTTTGCATAGGGGTACTTTATCAAACACCGAAAGGAAAAGCTATACCGATGCCGTACTTTGTTTGATGTCGAAGCCTGCTAAGACCGATCCTACAAAAGTCCCGGGTGCAAAGACTCGGTGAGCCCCTCCCGTTTTCGATTTCCCCTTTTAGGCTTCACTAACTTGCCACTAGATATGATGACTTTCTCTTCGTCCACATCAATCAGACATTGACAATTCATGGGACCGTAGGCACCATTACATGCCCTTATCCCGAAATACAAACTAACTTTTCAAGGCCAACTTCTTGTCTTGGCACAGATATTTCACATACACTTATGAGCAAGCTTTGAGGAATGAGTGCGGGTACAAAGGTTACCAACCCGTATGTCCACAATACTTCATCTTGATAATCTCATGCTCATTGCTAACAACTCACAGTATTGTAAGAGATTCCTACAAACCGGCGCCTCCATTGCAGCCTTGATACCGTCTATGCTCGTATCTCTGAATAAAACGCTAATATCTTTAAGGGAACTGGGGTAGGTGGGCTCTCGACCCCCTTAACTCCCCCATTTTCGATGGAGGCCCATACAGTATGAGCGGTAATGGTGCCTATGAAGCCCATAATTGCACCAATGCTTTGCCAACAGGCCTAAATTGTATTCCTCCTGGACAAGGCGGTGGATGTATTACCAGTGGACCCTTCAAGAAGTAAGCAACTTACTATATTTGTAAGAAAAAAAGAGAAAAAATCCAATGTCGCTGACATGTTTTCAACAGCATGACAGTAAATCTTGGCCCCGTCTCTCCAACACTTGCGGAGCCCGAGGTCAGAGCCAACAATGGTACTGTTTACAACCCAAGGTGTCTCAAGAGAGATATCTCAAGCTGGGTATCTTCCCAGTGGACAACCGACGCGAATTCTACCTCTCTCATTGAACAAAATCCCGACATTTACTGGTTCCAAACAGTCATGCAAGGCGATTTCGCCACTGGATTCTATGGGGTACATACCGGTGGACACTTTACAATCGGAGGTGATCCAGGAGGAGACATTTTCACCTCGCCTGGCGACCCCGCTTTCTTCCTTCATCACGCCCAAATTGATAGAACCTGGTGGATCTGGCAAAATCAAGACATTAAGAACAGACAAAATGCCATCTCTGGAACAATCACTCTGAATAACTCGCCGCCGAGCCGAAATGGTACTCTTGACGACCTCATTGATCTTGGAGTGAATGCAGCACCAGTTGCAATCAAGGATATCATGAGCACCGTGGCTGGCCCCCTTTGCTACATTTACGTCTAACGAAATGCGCATTTGTTCAGGTAGTTGAGCGAATTTGAATATGACCAAAAAGTCCTCGATAGAAATAATGTATATAATCCTCTCCAAGCAACAGCTGTTCTTATGTTGCGTGGTATCGAAAATAGACAGCCCTTTTATAATGAAAACAAAAGTGATTCAAGATCATTGTCCTACACCTACGTTTTCTGTCCAATCATAAACTTTTTCTACTCATCATTCTATTCCTACCTGCCAAACCAGCCACAAGGCAGTCCATACCCCAAGTGGGCTCAACTGAGAAGCAAATGTGCGGGGCCGAAATTCTCGACACTGACGCTGAGCCCTAAAGCGATCGGCTGATCCCTCACATCAGTGGATATTTCTGTTTCTTTAACTTGTTGCGTCTTAGCCTTACAAAATCTAAGTGGAACAGACCTAACCTTCTAGAAGCGCGCTAGTAGCGACGATCTGTATCTTCTTGGGTCTGATCTGCATCTGCTGGCATGAAGAAGCCCCGAAGAACAGATCTGGGGAGATCAGCAGTTAGGTTGCAGCCTCTTAGCTCAATGTGAAAGTCGGTCCCATATCGTGCAATCAGTGGTCGACGTCTCAACTGCATAGGGAAGCAACCTACTCGAGTAGGAAGACATTTAGTCTTCCTAGGTCTGCCCCTGCAAGCAAACGTTTTGACCTCGCGGAGCATTCGGGGCTCAGAGTCTCAGAGTGTGATACGTGGCTCCCATGTGTGGAAGTGATCGTCAAGAGTTACCAAGTAGAGGACTCGATTTTGACGTAAAGATGTCTGAGGGCTGGAAGCGAAGGATTTGAGCATTACTCGGGTACCGGTGGATGGCAAGCGCTACCCATAATGTCTTGACCTTTATGAGGAAACTTCAATAGCTCGGTTTAAAATTCCGTGTTGGAACAGGTCTGATCAAATGTCTGTGCCTTCCTATCTTACGCTTGTAGATAACGCTGAGACTGACTGAGCGACGAGCTGCTAGATATGGCTGCGCGAAGCATGCGGCCAAAGGCAAGTTGAATGACTTTTCTGTGAAGTGAAATTTTGGCATCCTCAGAAACATAACATCAAACCCTATCCTAAGTGGGATGAAGATGAGAGCCCCCAGACAGAAGAATTTGAGATGATCTAAATCTTCCTTGAAAGTTTGCTTAGGCATGATTTTCGTCTCGGGAGGCAATCAAGTTCATCTGATAGATGATTTAAATCAACCTTTCCGGAAGCCTTACAAATTTCTACTGAGAAGAATTCTGAATTGTTCGCGATTTTTCCTTTTCCTTTCAACGTCCCGTTGGGCCGTATCCCAAGCACACTTCAATCAAATTCATTACCTTTGCAACTTGTCGCCCCAATCACTTGCTGCCATGTTTCACACTTGGAACCACTTGTGTTCTCCTCAGTTTGAACACAAATTCCGAGCATCTTCAGAAGCATGTGAAGGGCTTAATAATGCCCACTTTGATAGGGTGGAGAGTCCTTCTCCAAGCTCAGCGACTCCAGCCCCGGGAATGCTCTCATTCATACATCAACGAGTTTTTGAGCGGACCTGGAGAAATCAGCAGCAAAAACAGCAATTGGAGAGTGTCGCTTCACTCCTTTAGACGGAATCGGTGACGAGCCAAAGCCGAAGCGCGCGAAAGACTAGGGAAAGGGGCATTGGCGACCGCTACCGCTCTGAAGGAACCAGATTTTTCTCTTTCGGAGCATCGATCGAAGCACCAGGAGGAGCAAGTCAAGGCATTAAAAGACTAAGGTAGGAATGATCGATAGCTTAGGAACGTCGCTTCCGTCAAATTTGAGCTTTTTGTGCGCAATGATTGGCCGAACAGCAAGTAAAGGGGGAGTAGACACTAGCGCGCTCCAAGTCTTCGCTCAAAGAAAAACGCCTCGCAACCAAAGGGTAATGCGAAAAGATAGATATCAATATTTCTTCAATTTGCTCCTCTGTAGAGCATCTTCATAGATATGTCCTAAATAAGTACATACAAGAAGCGACAGAGCACCCCCTCGGAGGTGTTCCTCCCCTCTAGATGCCAACCAGATAGGCCAACCCCGACCCCCCTATACCAGATACAAAAATAACGCCAGTATAAACCCATGCAAATCGCCTAAAATCACAAGTAACTCAACGCTCCGGACTGCTCCTCCCTTCCATTTTCTCAACCATCTCCAACACTTTGCCTTTTCCTTTCGGACTGCCCTTTGGACTTTCTTGCCTCGTCGGCATAGGCGGTTCGGCAACCTCTACCAAAGGTGGAGGAATGAATGCATCTTTCAGACTCTTCGCACTTCCCTTCTTGCTCCGCAGACTCCCAACTTCGCTCCTGTCATCATTCACATCATGGTTCACAACCCTGAGCTTCTCCTTCGGAACTGTGAACATAACTTGCACAACACGGTTCTCAACCGCGCGCTCAATATCCCATTCATCGTCGTCGTCATCGTGAGGAAATCCGCTATGTGTTCCTGGTGTCGATGGGCCAGGATATTCGCCCGTGAAGGTATTCGATCTCGTCCCAGCGCCAAGATCCTCAGCGCTGTCTTCCCAATCGCTCTTTCCCTGTTTCCGCCTCCATAAAGTAGCACTTGCACTCATGGTCCTTCGTGGCTGCACCCCACTCTGTTCGACGCGAACAGGACTGGCTTCTCGACTTGAGAATGTAGGTGAAATTGGGCTCGCGTGCTCGCTGCCTGGATCACCTACAAAAGCACGTCGAAGGCTGCCTAGCCAGCCTGTCTGCCCTCTATGTCTCGCTGGTGTCTTACTCTTCGATGGACTGCCCAATAGGTCGGGACTTGAGCGCGTGGGCGATGATTCGCCGCCGGACAAATCTTCCGGTCGGGGGAGCAGGCTTTCGCCTTCTGCTTGTAGGGCTGGGAAACTCGTGTGTGCGGTGGTAAAACTACTCGTTCCGCTCCCGCTTCCTGAACTGCCGGGTGGTCGGTGGGATCTTGGGCCATGGGGACCGGGCCCGTCGAATACCGGACTCATGTTCGTACTGGCCACTGTGGTAGAGAGGATGGTCCCAGAAAAGGGGCTCATTGAGGTGAGGAAGCCTCTTAAAGAATTGCTCCTCGAACGCCCCTGAGAGCTGGATCCTGATCGCGAGACGCTCATCGCCGAGACGGCTACGCTGCGTTCACTGAGATTGCTTGCCGTACGACCACTGTCTTCCTCGCCCGACATTGAACTGACAGTGCTTCCAGCAATAAGTTGGGCCCTTCGCGTGGGCGAAATTCGGCCAACATGAGAATGCGATCTTGTTTGTGCGTTTAGTAACGCATCTGCTGCTGCCCAATCGGTAACCCATTCTTGTACCTCACGCTCGCGTGCCTCAGCCGGACTCTCAAGATCTGGCGAGCTTCGTATCTGACTTTCTCTGCGAAGCAAAGGGAGGACAATTGATGGAGGATCTCTGAAGGGGTCAGAGTGGCGATTTGACTCGGATGGACCTGGCGCGTGAGGATCTCCCAACGCTACTCCGACATCTTCGGCACCTTCATGGACGGCATTGTCGTCCTCGTCAGCTTCGTAAATTGGATGTATAGGTCCAGCGGTGCCAAGACTGTTGGCTCTAACATGGCTCCCACTATTATTGAAGTCAAAAGCCATCGATTGATACATGCCCTTCCCTGTGCGTGAGTACACAGGTTTACGGGGTATTTGCTTGGGTGGATATGGAATCGCCGCTCCATCCCCCAGAGCGTGAACGCCTTGATGCAAATTTTCATACCCAGCCACTGCGCTATTAGAGTCGAACACAGGTTCATTTCGCTCATTTCGATTGCTGTTCCATCCCCCCTGGGCCCATGGAAACCCGCCACTTCTCTGCACCATCCTCCCTTGGGAATGAGTGAAGCCTCGATGCTCATCACCCAAACCCATGTCTTTCTCTCGCTCTGATTCCCTTCTCTTCCTGAGTCGGCGGCTGTACCACAAAAATATTAAGACGGCGAGGAGGATGGCTGCAAGGCCTAGACCAAGACCAACACCAAGACCAATTTTCTTAGCTTTCGAGCTCGAAGAGGATGAAGACTTGCTGGAGCTGCTTGCCAAGGCGACAACATATGATGGATTGGTATAGCTTGAGATCCATGTTGAGCTAGTAGCGTTGAAGAACATAGGATCAACTGAGGGTACGCTTCTCTTCGAGGTAGTTGTGGTGATATTGAATCCACCTAGTATCATCATAACATTTCCAGGGAGCATCACAGCACCATGGCCGTAGATCCCGGTCCCTGATGGCTGCTGGGCTGGAATAGACCACTTCCAATCCCCACTCCCACCGAATCCAGTCCCCAAATCCAGCACAGCAAGTTGTGGATCCGCAGCTTGGTTGATATTACCAACCCAACCACCAAAGACAATGATCTTTGAGCCGTCCTCGGTCAATACGGCTGTATGTCCAGATCTACTGTCCACACTAGTCACGGTACTCTTCACGGCTAATTCTGTATTTCCATTCGAGGACGAAGCTGGCGAGTCCACAGTTACAAAGCTCCAACTCTCTTCCGGCAAACTCCAAATTGCAACTTGGCTCATGTTTATGAACGCCGATTGTGTGTGGCCCCCTAACAGCACAAATGTTTGTTGCTGTGTCATAACACCGGAGCCATTCGAGTATGTGGGTGTCAAGCCGGTGATCGTAAAGCCTGCTTCAGCAATCGGTGGACCTCTGCTCGGAGGAATGTCGAGTGTATAGACTGTATTCGAGGAGGATATTTTTGGTGCGAGTCGCAGCATATGGTTGGAGTAATTGGCAGCTGACTGCCATGTTGAAGCCGTAGCTGCAGAGGAAGGGCACATGCCACCGAAGACATACATCTTGGTTTGAGACGCATTCGCCCGTACCAACGTAGAGAAGCTGAAGGAACTGGATAGAAAGTCGGCTCCAGGTAGAGCTGCAGACGTCACGTCGCTAGCCGTAATTGTCGTTTGTCGTTCCCATGTCCCATTCCCGATTGTACTCGTATTCGAGGGTGTAAATCTCCATAACGCAGCGCTCTTGGACGTGGAGCAGGAGCCAGCATACACAGATACCTCGCCGTTCGAAGAGATAGATGGGATGAAAGCTGTACTATCATCACTAATGAATGGTAGATCTGGTGTGACGCTTTCGAGGGTTAGGTTCGATTGAGATATGCTCGAGGAGATGTTGATTGAAACAAGCTGGTGTTGAGTATTCGATGGAGAATTCGGGAGGAAGGCGTATACGATGTTCTTGTTATCGGAGGGGCTTCGAGGGTACAAGACAGTTGTAGGATTATATGGAAGTGATTGAGCCAGGGCCAGAGTAACAAAGAACAGAAGCCCGCAGATGAGGACAGTGACGTGGTTCCTCATGATGGCGTTGTCGGGGATTAATTGCGCTGCTATAGGGGATCTGATGGACTCCCTCTTCGTTCACATTCTCAGTGTCGTTTTCTCGTGTACCGTATTGGCAGGACTTCAATGCAGAGCTCAGCTCGTACACCCAAGTGTCTGCTATCAACGACTCGAGAATGTAGAATCCGGGGCAATCCACTTCGACCAGAGATCAGCGTCGCAGAAGCTTCAGATTGATGAACAGACGCAGAGGCCAGGAAAGAGACCACCTCTTCATGCAGATGCAAGTAAACATGCACGAACCAACAGTTTGATAGTTGAGAGATCCGCCGGAGACTTTGGGACCAATCACGGAGGCTATTCGCGATCAAATCCCAGGGTTCAGCTCACGCCACTGTTGACTTTTCGCGTGGAGTCGTTCAAAGTCGTGTTTCCACAGCAACAGCCGCCCTTGGCGGGGTAGAAAATTTGCATGTGAAGCCATTGCGAAGAACTTTCTTGTTACTTCTTTATCAAATCTGCTTTTTGAAAATGATTGAAGCTCTCGGATGCGCAGTGTCATCGATTCCAAGGAAAGCATTTGCGTAGAAGAAATTGTAATACTTTAGGAATTGTTTTCGCGAGCGCGGACGCGGACGCGATCCGTTGTTCCCGGCTCGCTGATCGCCCAGCGGCGGGGTAGCTTGAGCAAGGACTTAAACTGATGATTCAAATATCTCTGCTTCTTGCTTTCTGTGTTGCGACGGCGAAATCTCTTCTTGGTTCCTTCTTGACATTTGGTCATTTTACAAGAGCTGCCCCGTCAAGTTTGGCCTACGAGCTCTTACATGTCACGCTTGGGGGTAGATTCCCTCAGCGATTTACGCCTCATTCTTCACGATATCTCCTCCTCTCCAATAACTAAAATTATACTTTTCATGATTGTTCTGCTTCCTAATTATGAATGTCGTCTGCAAGACTTCTTAACGCGCTCCTCCTGCAAAACCAATTTATCATTCGTTGAGCTGGGTGAAGAAGTCAAGATCCCGACTGTGGAAAAATAGCCGGCCTCAAAGTTTCTTGATCTACTTTTACAGCGTTCATCCCCACATATCTTTGTGTCCATGTTTGTCGAAGTATTTCTCCTCTATGGCATAATCTTCAGAAGTCTCCGAGCAGAAAGCAAAGCGTTCAAGTAGCCATCTTGGTGACCTGTATTCATCCACCCACTTAAAGCACGCCTCCCTCTTCGCATCCTTCGCCCAAGCTTTCAACTTGTCCCAGCTACGGCATTGCATGATGTTTCTGTCTCCTGTAGCGGAAGGGCGACCTTTGATGGTACTCATAGGCTGATCTGAAGCGTCACACATTGTCTTTTGTCTCAGCGAGTCCATGCAGTGATTAATATGCCCGGCCTGCAGCGTCTGGGGGAGATTATTTCTGAACTCCACAACGCTACGGCGAATAAGTTTCTAGGCGATATTAATCGGATTGTTCTCGAATGGGATGCAGCTTTTCTTACAAGGCAGTGCAGATTATGTGAGCTGTCTAGCCAATAAATTCCTTTCTCATGATTCCACGGAAACCTGTCTCCAAGTGTAAGACCGTTCCTCTGCGCGTAGTCATCCTTGAGTGTAACTATTCCAAACTCCGTGTCGAGTGCGTCCCAGTGGATATCGGCAGCTGTGTCGTTGGTGTCAGAGAACTCAGTATTTGTGTGATATACAACACTTTCGTCTCGGGCAAGTCCGGCTAGATATCTTGTCAAAATGTTTCCCTTTGGTATTTTCTCCTTCGATAAGGATAAAATTGGCCTACCAAATCTAGAAAGGCTCTCTCCTTCTTCCTTGAGAAGAAGAGCAATGTATACGCCCATCAAGCCGTTCAAACATAAGGATGCAATGAAAAGGATAGCCACGAGACTTGAATGCCTCTTCTTGGGGATCGAGACATTATATTCGTCTCCCTCACTGTTCCCTTGGAGTGGCTGATACTCTTCTTTGGACAAATTCATATTTTACGACTTGCACCCAAGAGCAGATGGGCTTGGACTTGGGGGAGGGGTTGAGATAGTGAGGTACGTTCTGCGCTTTTTATGGTGTGGGGCTCGAGCACCACTGACTGGCAAAATTTCTCCCCTGAGATCGCATATCACAATTGTCATGGTTCAGCTCTCCTTTAATTTAGTGACTATGCGGTTGGCGTATGGCTGTGCTAATGACTCTCGGCGTGCGATGCGCCGCTCGCAGGCATGGGGAGAACTGCCGGCAAAATGTCTTGATCGCCGGGGTGTCTGAGAGATGCACGTAAGTGATGTTGTATCACCAGGGACTATCTTTTCCACAGGATTGGATCGGCCGATAAACGCCAAGAAAGGTGAGAAGAGCATAGACTATATCGCGTTGTGCGGCGTGCTCAAAGTTCAACTGCCTCTTTAAGTATATTTCATCGTGTACCACTTCTCCGCATTGTCAGCACAAATGTCAGGAGGACTCTACTGGCGTGAAAATGAGGTAGCAACTGTTCCTAGTTTCTACGCCGCACGCACTGTGGGAGGCGCAAGCCCCCATGTCATTCTGGGAGGATATGAAGGTACAGATGCTTGATTTGGAATTCGTTGTTGTTTCCAACATACCCTGGATGAGGTTCTTCGGTGACGCCTACGGAAATAGCTGAGGGTGCAGGGCGAATGCAACATACTTCATCGTTAGTGGCCCAGCCCCAACCCCTAGCTGGCCTCTTGTTCTGCCACCGTCTTCTGCTTTTGGCGATGCGGTACGGAGTGCTGAAAGTTAAGTAAGCTTCAAATGGGAGGGCTTGCGATCTTACTGGGCGTGCTGTGGCAACGACGCACCTTTGGCCGTCAAGTAATGCCGCGTACGGGCTTCAAAGATGTTCCCAAAAGTCTTTTCGATACGCACTCTGCTTTGAGAATTTTACACGAGGTTGAATCAATATACTTTCATACACGGGGAACATATTTCAAAGTACTAGTCAAGCGGCTAGTAGGTAGATCAAATGCCTGTATCACACTTCCCATCTAACAACGAGTGTGCCGCCATTGTGTCTTCCATTGATAGTTGTAAGTCTGAGATTTCCTGAATACCATCTAATAGTGCCTCCCATCAGAGCTTGAGACTATTCTCACGATAGTCTATAACACTGTGCAGTATTTCAAGCAGCAATTGAGCGCTTGGCAACGCACCCAGGCTCGGGAACCGCTTCTCTCTTAGACGTATAGTCTCCGTCATCGTCCGCAACGGCTGGGGTGCAGGCGTTGCCATCGGTGACTGCACCAGTGTTAGGATGCATTACATTCATGCCTTTTTCTAAGAACTAGTAGCTGAAGACTTACGTGGCGCTGGTACGGGAATAGCGGAAACCGTCACCGCAAAGGTTGTGAATACCGCGAGGAGGCTCTTGAACTGCATCTTATGATCTTCGAAATAGTGAGGGCTGAGTGTATAGGCGTGACGTTAGAGGAGCGATGTTGAAGTTGGGTGCTGGTGGCTTGCGGGATGGCCAAGATAATATCTTTGTTCCTAGGGACTCATCTTGCTGTGTTTATACATGTTCTCCAATTCTGACATCTCATAACCCCTACATCATGTCTAAGGATCTTCTTGTACCCCGGCCATATCCAACAACCTCCTCAAGGGCTTCGCATGCACAAGGCCAGCCATGAACCAACTTATAACGTTTCAATATGAGTAGATAGTGGATAGCCTAAAACAGAATGCAACGCAAAAGAAGTCCGATTTTCATGGTACAAGGAGGTAGGTGTATGCAGTATGGACTAGGAAGTTTCAACCATGCACTCTACTCGGGCACCTGGACATATTCCTTCCAAACTCCACTTCGGGCTCCGCCCGATTTAGTAAACATCACGCCTTCGCAAGGTATAGTAAGAGGTAGTTTGTCAGGATGGCGTACGATTTGACAGGATTATTGTCCAGTGGGAGAAGTGGAAAACAAGTTTCCTATGACAAGAAAGGTATTGCACCATATTGGCTGCTGAAGTTAGTCGCGTCGATGTAAGATCTGCAGGTCGAAAGGCGTTATCCTGACCCAAAAACTCCTGTCGTCCCGCAATGTAGCTTGATTACTAGCCCCAGCCCAGCGTTATCATATAACCAAATAGCCGGCAGTCGCATATTTATAACTGGAAAGCATCGCCCGTGTAGGCGCTGAAAGTCGAATTATTTGTGCAACATTACATTCTCCACACCCAATCACCCCCTGCGATATGGTGTTTCATTGATACCTCGTTACTTTGTGTATCTACCCTTGCAATACTCTTCGAAGTGAGATAAGTGGTTTTAGGAATCAGAATCTACCGGGGCGTGGGGAAGCGCCGAGCGATGTGACTACGACCAGGTGCATGCGTAAGGCTGTGAGTCTCGGCGTAATCGCCACACTGTTGCGGCGCATGTGTTGCTCTTTTCACAGACCGACTCTTGCATATCAGCCTCAAGGATGCTGATACGAATATGAATTTGAAGACGGTGATTTGTTTGCTCGCATGTTGGTGATATGAAGTAATATGAGCAGCTCCATGAATTGCCATAACGAGGACTCCAGCTGCGGCTTCTCGAGTCGCACATTCATTTATAACTAGGCATTAGTTTGATATAGTGCAGGAAGTGAGTTGTTTTTGTCCCCGGTCCATATCTTCGTAAAGGCTGTCATATCCTCAAGGGTAACGGCGCACCACAGTTGAGATAGAACAAAAGAGCCTGCAGCCAGGGTAATTGTACCTCAGACGAATGAGGCAGAGAAGCCAACAATGGGAAAATCACTCCACTTTGCCTCGCCGCTGCTTATCTTGCAGTTAGTCTGAAGCACGAGGGCAGAAAAGGGCCGGCTGAAGCAAAGGCTGGATAGCCGTGAGTGAACTCCAGCTCCTCGTCAACTTCGAAGATTTTTGAAATACCCAGTGTTTGAATCGTTCGTACCCACGAAAATGGATCATTTTGAGTCCGAGCTGCTCCTCAAAGAGCAGAATCAAGAGAGCCCAAGATTTTCTCTCGGAAGATATAGCAAGCAAAAGAACGGAAGCCTCATTGCTTTCTTGACCGTCTTGATTTTGCTGCTGTCTGGTCTGAACTTTCTGCAGTACTGGTGGAGAGCGTCGAACAATGGAAACGTAGAAGCAAATGAGAAAGCTAATCGATCATACTACGGTAAATCAATCTTTTACTTTGGTCTCTTGACTAGGCATTGAAGTATGCTGAAGTTTTTTTTCTAGCGAACTTGTTGAACGACGAACTTAAGGTCAAATGGACCCAAGCATCAGTTCTAACTAGCGGTAATGAGACGGAAAGAGATCATGCATGGGATTCTATCAGCTATGATAATGGTATAGTGGCGGTGCCAAAGGATTGGGCGGAAGAAAAGGGATTGCCAATAGGCTCAACCTTTCCCTGGGATACTAGCAAGGCAATTTACCTCGTGAATGGATATCATAACCTTCATTGTCTAGTAAGTACTAAATTTCCCCAAAAGTATACATCACTGATCATGCCAGAAAAACATATATCGTTCATTGATGGAGTACAGGAAAGGCCAGCCGCAGTCTCTGGCAGAACATCATGTTACCCACTGCTTAGACGAACTCGTCACCGACGTCAAGTGCAACTCTGATGATACGCTTCGTTATACAAAAGTAGGAGCTGGAAAGAATACTGGGATGGGGCAGTTGAAGACCTGTCGCAATTGGGGTAAACTTGAGAAGTGGACTCTTGAGAATGCGGGGTGCTATCGTTATGGCAATCCTAATATTGAAGATGCAAAAACAAGTCAGATTCCTCGGTTTAGATTCTGTCCTGAGGGCTCCAAAGACTTAGCACGCGTCAGAGAATATTTCAAAAAGGGGGAGGATTGGAAGCCATATCAAGAAAAGGAGTGGAGCTGGGACGAAGGGTTCACATCGTCAGAGAGCGGATTGGAGGACTGGGTAAAACCATTATGATACAAAAGTCCTCAGGTACTACTTAAGCAGAATTTGAACAAACACAAAATACTCATGTATCTTGATACTTTCGATAGTGATTGAGCATTGTTCCTGTGAATCTGCGTTGTCAAAACTGTAGCTCAGCGCTGTAGTCGCTGTGATTTAGTGCACGCTCGCTAAATTTTAGGCTTCTTAGCCTGAAACTCGCTTTATTTCGGGGCTCTCCCCTCGAGCTTTTGTCGAGTTACGGTGCTTGGATTCCTGCAATACAAAAACTGACGCTTGTGGACTCGACGGACTTGCACATTTTTCTGTCCCAAGAGGTTTGAAAATAATAGTTATTATTCAGAACTGAAACCTCTTAAATTTGCTAAATCGCAGTAAATGCAACCTTAACACCATTCCGGCTCTGTTTTGTCATTAGATACTCCTCCACATACTCCATACACTCATCACGGTTCTCGATAGTCTTAAATTCTTGCACCATCCTGACGAGAAAGAAAGCCATATTAGTGTACGTATTTTGTTGGGCTGGACATGATCGGCGGCCCCCCATAAATGGGATATACTGCCAGCTGCGCTTACGTCTGAGCATTCGTTCTGGCACAAACTCTAGTGAATCTTCGCCCCATAGATCCTTATCTTTGTGCATAGATCCGTAAACGAGCTCAATCTGGTCGCCTGGTTGTAATAGGATGGGTTCTTGTCCTGACTTCCCACCACCGCGAGGGAGGATACAAGTGGACAGGCATGTCTTCCAACTTCTGTCGACAGTATGTACAAGTCGAAGCGCTACATATATCAGTTGCCATTGACAGACGAAGGGAGAGTGCCAGTGCAACTCACTCTCTTGGACCACAGCCTGCACATACTCCAAAGTTTTCAAAGACTCAAAGCTCAGTTCCTGCTGCGGGGAAATGCCAATCACTTCCTTTCTCAATTTCTGCCAGACTTCAGGTTTCCTAGCCAGAAAGAAAAGCATACTACTAGCCACCACTCCCACTTGATCTCTTGCCGCGAAAAAAACATTCATAAGTTCGTTTCGAATGTAGAGTTTGTCGTCGGAGTGCTGTTTTACTAGCTCTTTGAGAAGCACATACTTGTAAGGCGACGACTCAGAGATCTCGTCAATTTTCAACCCAAGGTTTTTTGTACGTTTCTGCTCTTCAATCTCCTCTTCGATATAACTGTCGACAATAGCATGTATTTCGGCGCATTTGTCGAGCCACTTCTGATCAGTGCCAATCAACCATGAGAATTGGCCTGTCATGTAATTTTTCCTCATTCCTCGAAGCCCATCGTCGAACATATCTGCAAATTCCCTGGTTCCCATGGTGCTAAAAGTGTGTAAATCAGTATGCTATCTTATTTTCGGCCCAATAAGGCAGTAATAGAGCACACATACGAATGGGATTTGGAGAGAGACCCAGCGGACCTGCCGAAGATGAATTCGGTGGAGGTGTCCAAGAAAAGGTTCTTAGTCAGAGGCTGGACGTCAATGGTGGACGCATCACCAGGAATAAGGTCGATAAAGCGCTGAACGTGGGTTTTCAATGACGATAACTCTGAAAGCTGGGACCGGCTAAAAATTGGATTGATGACTTCCCGAGATCGCTTCCACAAGGCGCCGTCAACTGTAAGGGTACCATCTCCGAGCAGTGGTCCACAAGATTTGCGGTTTGTAGGCTCGTTCCCAAATTTATCGGCTTCAGTTGCAGCAACAGTTTGTATAACCAGAGGGTCCATAGTCATCCAGTGGTTTGCTCCAAAGAATAGGGTATGCACTGTCTTTCCATATTTGGCGAATATTTGATCATCAAGAGCGAGCACGTCCCCTTTTTGTGTATGTTTAATCTTTTTAATGAAAAGATCGAGTCCATAAAACGGATCAAGGTGTCGATACTTGATTGGCAAGGAGCAGCCGGCCTTCCTTATTGCAGACCATATGAGTAGCTTTCTCCATAACAAATAAATCGAGGGCATCCCAACAATTGAGAGCAAAAGTGCAGATACTGAAGTGAACATCATGCCGCTGTAGAGTAGACGACATTCAAAGTGGTCGAAACTGAAAGCTAAGGAGGTACGGCGCGCTGGGGGATGGCTGGGTGGCTGAACTCGCTGCAGATCCCTAAAACAAAAAACCAACCAACACTTTTTATCCAAGCGATTGTACATCTAGTTACACATGACAAGGTGGGTTACATTTCGGTAACAAGGCGATCTGCAACCCCTGCGGTCGGCAGATCAACACTGGTGCGAATTCGCGCAGCAACTAGCTGCACTCAGCCTTTCGCCCAAGTATAGGATTCTTTTATCTCGATATTAGATGTTCTATACATACAGCATTATATCTATATATTTAGTTCGTAAAGTGTATTTCGAATCTAATATACTTATATTGAGATGCTCTTGGGCTGTTAGAATGATACTGAAACCCGAACCCACGTTGTTGTGTACTGCCGACGTACAGTATCTTTAAAGTACGACTCATTCCAGCTCTGTAGCCTAGTCTAAGGCATTATCGCAGTAAGGCATTACCACAGCTTCATCCTGAAGCATGGTGATCGACACCGATAAGAAATGTCCTATTGGTTGCGGGACTCTTCCGATAAAGTGTCGGGTTTGCAGAGCCAACAGCAGGGGATGCAACATCGCAGTTGTTTGCTGTGCAATTTTTTCAATCCAAAATAGGTAGGTCATTAATTGTTGGTGGTCCTGGTCTGGGTTCATGCGAATGCGCCGCGACTCGTCCGAGATAACAAAGGTACCACAGAGTAAAGTGCTTCGATATCGCGCCGCACGAGGCCAGGCAAGCCTGATTTCAATTCATTGACTGAAAGACTTCGCCTCGGCAGAATGTGGCCTCTGTAGAGATATCCCTACCAACGACGGATTCATTCGAACCCGAGTATTTATTATTGGCCGGGGTGTGGTACATGAATTTCGAGAAGTCAATGGTAATCAAAAATACTTTCCCTTGCCTGTCTCAGCCAGCCCATCTGAAGATCCAGTGCAGAACTCACACCTGCTTCACTTCGTCTCATTCAGGACTTTTAACACCTCTATATCAGCTGAAAACTGATCTCGAATAGTCACAATGTCTACTGGTCTGAGCTTCGTCGTTTTTATTGGGTATCCCAGCCCAGGTGATCTTCTTGCAGCCGCAATAGTTTTGCCTCTTGTTGGAATTGCGACCATCTCATTGCGATATTTTGTGCGTTACACGCGAAGGGTCCCGCTTGGTGTCGATGACTGGCTTCTGATTCCAGCCTTAGTGAGTGTCAAATCTGACTCTATCCACGAAACTCAAAGGCTTATGGCTTTCAAAAGCTGAGCGTGATTGGCATGGGAGTATGTATAATATTAGGTATGTTTGGGCTCAAACACGCCATCGTTCGTAAGATTAAAGCTCACACTGTGAAGGCGTGAAGAAGAAAGCAATGGGCTATCCATCGCCAACGCCAGATATGAGTAATATGGATGCATATCTGAATGATCTGGACCCTGTGACGGCTCTTTCCGAAAGGCTTGATTTTGCATTGACCATTCTGATGATACTTGCATATTGCTTCATCAAATTGAGCATCGTGTTCTTGTATCGAAGAATCTTCATTGTTCCGGGGCATTCCAGGGTTTTCAATATTGTAACTTGGGTTCTGATTACCATCATCATCTCATGGGCGATTACATTCGTTTTTATGTTCATTTTCAACTGCGGGAGTCATGTCGCTGCAGAATGGGGTACAAGAGAGGAGTTGACACTCTACTGTGGAGATGGCTTGAAGCATGAAGAGGGGCTTTACGTGTCTGAGTTTCTCACAAATATTCTACTGGTTCTTGCGCCCATTATTCCTGTAAGTTTTTCAATTCATAATTGGAAAAAAAGACGAAGGCTAATAATTCAGATCTTCGGTCTTCACATGAAGACAGCAGTAAAATTCCAGGTCTTTGGCATTCTTCTTCTGGCTTTTGCCGCCTTCGCAGCCTCAATAGTGCGTTTTATACTTGTGATTGAGATCGT
>Ga0247778_1000500_pt1 | contig 46701 bp, 47 predicted proteins | sample UWRJL049202B5_FD_179939 | JGI IMG/M metagenome (GOLD analysis project Ga0247778, IMG submission 179939) | Plant litter microbial communities from Arlington Agricultural Research Station in Wisconsin, United States - UWRJ-L049-202B-5 | ecosystem: Environmental > Terrestrial > Plant litter >...
CATGTTCGCATCCGCGGTTCCTTCCCCTCTTTCCGGCTTTAAGCTCTACCCCTCATTCCTCCCTCGCTGCTTCCTCACCTGAGCAACTCTCCCACCCACCGCATCGACTTATTCAAAATCTCAGCACCAGATGTATCTCCAAACACAAACCTAGGCGTCCAATCCCAAAACGGAATCTGCCACCCCGTCCCACTTCCACTGCCATACCTCCCTTTCTTATTAATCTCAAAGCTTGCACGACATTCGCCGCTCTGCCAGTACATATCATTCCCCACCACAACCGTTCCCCCAATCTCAATCTCATACCTCGTCTCCACAATAACATTCTTGCTCAAATCCCTTCTCTGCACCACAAACGGCATCGTCTGGCCTTTATAAACATCGTACACCCCTTTTACCCCCTCTTCCACAGGAAGACGTGTAAGAGAAGTATGACTCCCATTCATAACCGCTCTAATCTTATTCCCCCTGAAATAAAAATCCGGTATCCCCAAATGTTGAAGTGGAGGCGGCAACGCAGGCCTAATTGTAAGCTCATCCTCCAACATCTTAATCCCCAAATACCCCAGCGGCACAATCATCCCATTCCCACCATGTCCCGTCAAAAACGGAAACGCAGGTGGGTATCCCCCATTGTTATTCCTATCATCATCAACTTGCTCACTCATCTGGAACCACGGCGCCCTGAGATTCGGGAGTCGAGCAGAGATGTCACGCTCGAAGGTTGAGCAGCCCGAGGGAGAGATTTGGTTGCTGGTTATGGCGTAGATGGCGTTTGTCATGGCGGGGCCGTCGGGCGATTGCAGGTGGGAGTAGTAGGTGTGGTCGAGTTGGGCTGTGGTGAGGGGGTACATGGTTGGTGGTGGGGAGAGGAGGTTGATGAGGATTACGTCGGCTTGTTTTACGGATATGGTGTCGGGCATGCCTTCGTATTCAAGGGTGAGGCCGGAGGGAGCGATGGGGATGTTGAGGTGTTGGGACATTTGGCGCCATGTTTCGTTGATGGGGAGAGAGTGCGTTTCCTGGTAGGCGATGATGAGGGAGAGGACTTTGGAGATTGAGAAGAGGGTGAAGGCGCCGTTGTCGACGTTGTTCTGGAGATATGTTAGTCGATTTACTTCATCAACAGAGATAGAAAGGAAGATGAGGGAAAACTCACAGCAAACTCATCCGGATCCGTCATATTCCTAATCGACCACCCCTCGCCATCCCTCTTCAAAAGCGCAGTCATCGCACTCCCCACGCCCATGATCACCGGCCAAAGTCTCTCCCTAAACAACACCTCATCCCCCGTAATAAGCCTATGCTGAAACATCATAAGCGCCACATCAGTATTCAAATGATACTCATAATCAAGCACCGGTCCCGTCCCCGTCGCATTGCCAAACCCCCCACAAGTCCAACTATACAACACCGCATCCTCATCAAACTTATACTTCTCCCTCACATACTCCTCCTGCGCATTCCTCTTTGCCTGCTCAAAATTCTTCAGTCTGAAATTAACAAGCTGTTGTGCGTAAAGAGGGGAAGTGAGCGCGATGGACGGATACATCCAGAAATCCATATCCCAAAATACCATCCCCGCATACGCTTCTGATGCTATACCTCCTACACTGAGACCATTATCATTTAATCCGGACCCGTCTTCTGGGAGGAGATTCTGGAAGAGTTGGAAGCGGTCGGCTGTGCTTGATGCTTGGAAGATATTTAGTATTTTGTTATTTTCGGGAAGGCGACCGGTGGAGGGGTCGCGATATGAGGGGATGAGGTCGTTAGACATGAGTTTATTCCATGCTGTGACGTGCTCGGAGAGAATGGTGTCCCAACCATCAGCACGAGCTTTCGCTGCTGCGTCATGAGCTGTTTGTTCTGGGTTGCTGAAATGTTGGGAATCAGCGATTCCTACGAATTTCGTGAACGTGAGAGTTTCTCCGTTGATGAAATTCACGTCCCATTCTTGACCGATGAGTAGATCGCTCTCGTCGTGCGGGAGAGTTGGAACTCGCCGCGAGGAAGCGGCGGCTGTAGAGAGATCGACTTTTGAGACCGTCCATGCTTGCAAGTACGGCCTTCCATCTGGATGGTTGGCCGCAAAGATCGTCTCGTCTTCTATCATTCCCTTTTTGACGAACTTTGATCGAACTGCACTTCGTCCATCGAGTACATCGATCACTGTTCCCTTAATGCTCCCTCTGGGCGTGATTTTCAACCTCGTAGCCGCAACGTTCGGTCTTGTCCTGCTTGCGAGCATAGTATACTCGATCTCAAACTCCACCCCCGCCCTTTTCGGAGACCAAACATAACTCCTTTTCGCCAGCCCATTCCTCATCTCCAGCGCCCCAACATATTCAGAAATCTCACTCTCATCCACATCCCCATCAAGTCTCCTCCCTTTAACCTCAACGCCCAACCCATAAAAATGAGGAATTCCGGAGATAATACTCTCGCACCCCCTCTCAAGCAATTCCGGATAATTGACCCCGATCTTATCCTCCCCATCATGACAGTCCCAAAACCCCCCCACCCCCGCAAAAGACTGCCGCTCATTAAACACCGGCCACCCATGCGTCACTCTTCCCTCTCTATGCGTCTGATTCTTATCCTTCTCATAGAAAGGTCCATAAAACGATATCTCAGCAGATATATATCCATTCCCCAATCCATGTCTGCTTTGGAATTGGTGAGAGAGGTGGCGGGGGAGATGAGTGCCGGAGATGGTGATGGTTCCTGTGGTGTCATCGTAAGAGGAGAGATTTTGGGATGCTAGGACGGAGAAATCGGGAACGCCTGGCATGCCCCTCTCAGGCTGTGTGCGGAATTTGATGCTGGAGGGGGGATTGATGTCTTCTGCTTGCACTCTGTTCAAAAACAGCGGTATTAAGCATAGTAAGCTCTTGATTCTAGCCATTGTGCTCTTCTCTCTCTTCTCGTGAATTCTCAAAATAGTTTTCTATTGTATATTGTCAGTCCTAATCTTCACCTCGCCTTTGAAATGTAGTCAAATTGGATGACTTGCCTCACGATTCAAGTTTCACGATTTAGAGATAGATTGAAGTTGGGTTGACGAATGCTTCCCTTCATTGTTTTATAAGAGCGGGGTCAAGCTGCGGTGAGGATGAGACGGGTGAAGGAGGCTGAGTGCATGAGGCGGAGGCGCATCTCCAGGCGCACGCACAGTGACGATCGTGCACTGATCTTTGATGCTGCGGGGTGTGTGATTGGTTGGGGGCGAGAAATGCGGGTTGAAGCCTGCGATTATTACAGCGAGAGAGAAATAGACTTTATAAGTGAGGTTCTCGCATAGGCATTGAATATAAGGCAATCAAGATCGCACTAGGTAAGAGATGTAGCAAAATACGACCAATATTTATACGTGAACATAATGCATTTCATCATCTCATCTCTCTCTCTCTGTCTGCCACAAACTACTAAACTACCAGAAAATTACACACAAATCATATAAACCCCAATCTACTCTACAGTCTCCCCAACCTCACCCTTAACCGTCGACGTCGAAGCCGAAAGATCCTCTTCCTCCGGCGCGAGACCCTTAACCACCGGTTCCTCTTTCGCGCTTACGGGTTCAAGTCCGTGATTATTGCCACTGGATTCAAGGGTGACTTTCTCTTCTTTTGCCTTTTCAAGCACCTCGGCATGCGCATCTTCTAGTTTGGAGGAGAGCGAAGCGTCTTTCTCGGCTTCTGGAGCGATTTCAGAGGAGTCATGTAATGATTCTCCAGCTGTATTTGTAGCTAGCGTAGGAGTTTCCGATTCCACAGCTTTTGTGATCACGGGCGCTGCTTCCTTGTCGGCGACATATAGTATATCTTCATCGGGATCAATCTCCCACAGTGTTGACGGTATACAGAAACCGAGAGCAGCGGCAGATTTCTCTGAGGCCTCGCTAGAGACAGCAGGAGCTGGGCTCTTAGCTGGGGCTCTACGAGCAGGGCCTCTAGCCCTGCCCTTGCGAGCATCACTCAACGGAGCCTTTTCTTTCACTTCCTCTGGCTCTTCCGGTGCTACCTCTTCTTTCTTAGGAGGCTGAGCACCGAGTTGCAGACGCTTGTTCAAATCTGCCATGAATCCACCCTGCAGAGCCGCAATCTTGCTACCAACTGGTCTGGAAGGAACCGGTGGTTTTGGCTTGGCTGCAGCGGTGGCACCTTGATCCGAGCCGACAGACTTTGCCGACGAATTTGACGCAACTTGAGTCAAAGGCACATTTTCTCCTGAGTCACGAGTTATAGGTTTTGAAGGTCGAGCTGGAATGGTTGGCTTTGCCTTGGCGGGTAATGGTGGTGAGGTAGTATCTGTGAGCGAATTCTTCTTGACTGGGCGTTCTGGAATGGAAGGTTTCTCGGGTGATTGTGACAATTTCGACTTTACCGGACGGGCAGGAATTGATGGCTTTGCGGGGATGTCGACAGCTTCTGGTGGAGAAATAATTTCCTTGTCGGCTTGGGGTCCACCAACAGTAGCGTGAAGTTGTAAACTATCAGGAGTATCTTCCCAGATATCTCGACTAGGAAATCGCTGTTTCATGCCGGGTCTTGTATCAGAAACAAGATGCGCCTTGTCGGCCCACGGCTTCTTCTTCTCGAGATGTAAGAAGCTCTCTGTTCCGCTTGATTCGGCTTCCGCAAGCTCTTCCTGTCGTCTCGCAAATGCTTGCTCGGGAGTCTCGTTTTCAGGCTCCTCTTTAGACACATCTTCTTCTGGCAGCTGTGGAGTTGAGACAGTAGCCGTATACTGCAGACTGTTGGGGGTATCTTCCCACACATCCTGGCTAGGAAATTTGCGGTTCTTCATTTCAGGTCGTTTCAATCTGTCGGCAGCAGTCAACGGCTTCTGCTTTGATGCATTCTTTTCATCTTCTGGGAACAATGGTTCGTATTCTTCCAAGTCTTCCAACTTCTCAGATGGGAAACGAAGACCAGAAACAGGTCCGTGGATGCTTCCGGGTCGGCTGGTGGGTCTGCTTCCAGACAGACTTGTTTGGCTAGCAGATATCTGCTGGTAAAAGCTAAAGTCCTGGCTACTCCTGCGTTCTTGGAGAGGCGAAACAGCAGGTTGCAGCTCCCAGCCAAAAGGCTCCTTTGCAACCTCGTCCGAGGCCAGAATGGGAGCACTGTATCCTTCATCATGAACAGGCTCTTCGGCTACCTCACCAGGGGTTCCAAGATCCTCGGTTGATTCATAACGCAGATCGCTTCCGTAGACACGGCTGGTGTGGCGGTTTTCCACATGAATCACGTCGTCGTCCTCACGCTCGCTTTCAAGAGCAGTGTCCGAAGGAGCATGAAGACTCCGAGAAAGAGTCTTCTCAAACTCGTTCTTGCTTGGAACATCCGCAGGAAACGACGTTTTTCTCAAAGGAGAATCCACATGCGTCTGAGACGTATTCGGGTGGGCGAGCTGGAACCCACTCGACTGCGGGCGAGGTGACGACATACGCGAGGCATATTCCTCAGAAGCCTGAAATCCGATTTGCTCACTCGGCGTTCCTATGATGTTTGACGTTCCTAGATTATATTAGATAACTCGGGTCGTTTATGTGCAAACTGCACAACTGTGTCCCTTACCAAGTCCAGCACCCCTACTAGCTGTATCCCGGACAATCTTATTCAAATCATCACTGCTCAGAGCCCACTCTGGCCTGCCCTCCCCGTATTGACCAAGTTCCTTCTTGAAAAGTTCTGGGTGTTTCTCGTAGTATGCCTTTTCGAAACGGTCGTGAGGAAGAACTTGGTGGCCGTGTCTGCCATAAGCTTCGAGAGGAACGTCGTGATCCCTAGCGCTGGTTTTGCGAGCATGATGCCTTGGTTTCGAACCATCGTTGTGGAATCCAATGCCTGGTGCATATGGAGTTGGGAATGGTGCTGGTGAAGGAGCTTGCACATCACCGGCATTGGGGTACATTGGCACACGTTGCCCGATTTCTGGAATGCCGTGGTCGCTCTCGAGACTCGATGGAGGGCGCTCAGTGCCATTGGAGGCCTGACTAGCAAAGCTGGCCTTGGTCTTCAAATCGCGAGAACCGGGGTTCTTGTCATCGCTGCCGCTGCCAGCTTTCCCGATGCCGAAAGAAGCAGCTTGGCCAGAGTCGGTACGGGTGACCTGAGAAACTCTCTGCTTAGCACTTGAAGTTGGCAGAGAAGGCTTCGGCGCATGAAGCTTCAGGTCATTGGCAACATTTCGAGTTTGTGTAGGAGATGTGCCAAGCTCGTCGGTAGGAGCTCCTAAGACCTCCGCATATTCGTTTCCTTCCTGTCCAATGGAGGGGAGGGTGACGCTCGAGGGACGGCGTGGCAGATCGACACTGGAGCGACTGGTCGGTTCATTGTCGCCGCCCAAGGAGGATTTGGAGTGGTTGCCATGATTTCCGAGGTATTTGGTCTCGTTGAGGGGGGATCGAGCGAAGCTTTCACGCTCGCGTGAGATTGAACGCTCCAGACGACGATTGGCGGGGCGAGGAGGGATCTTGGGGATGTCGCTGCCAAGCGTACTTGAGGCACCCGAAGCCTGGTTCTGGGCTCTGGTAGGACGAGGCGGGACTTGAGGCATTGCTGTCGACATTGTGGGTAGAAGTTGGGGGCCCGATTGAGGAATGTAGAAGCTTGCTTGTCTGGCTTTTTAGTTAGTTTATGCTGCCAGGTGAGATTTTGCAGATGCGAATGTAAAGCTGAAGCGAGTCACGCAACAGACGCAGCAGTTCAACCTGGATGGCTATGTATGAGGGTAAATAGAATTTGGCGGTGGAATAGCAGAGCTGTGATGCTCAAGGATACACTGCAGGTGTTATCGACTCGCAGGAGCCATGCTGTCAACGTGTAGCAGTCCAATGGCGGAGGAGATTCTGCAAGCAGCTGTGATACCTGACCGCTCCGATTCAAAAGGCGTTGTGACCCAAAACGTCTGGAGCCGAAGCAGTGCCCAACAATAACCAAGTGACGAATTGAGGATGAACGCGTACGAGTTTCGGACTTACTTACTGGGTAATTTGGCAAAGAAGGATATATTTTCAGAGATCAATCATCGAAGCAGTTCAGAAGTCTGAAGCTGTCTGAAGCTGTACGAAGAGAGAGAAAGAGAGAGATGTACCCGGGAGGGAGAAGTATGGGGAGACGGCGAGTCTCATGTTTCTTGTAAGAGACTGGTCCTGCCATGCGCTAACCAGAGTTCCGTCATGCTGCGGCAGCAGCCATAGAGAAGCTACGTATTATTCCACAACCCACAATAATCCCAGCCAAGTTCCCATTCACTGCACTCACTCCCAGCACGCAAGCATTACTCGAACAGCTCTCTCGAGTCAACGCAGGCGATTCTACCTCATGTTCGGTGATGTCTATGTACTGCAATGCACACCATCGAGCTCACCGTCTCTTACTTGCGCTGATTGGACTCGTCCTCACTCTGGAGGAAAATGCCGCAGGGTGATAGGTCGTACAAAAGCGGTATTTTTGCAGGGGCAAGAAAACGCCCCTCAGAGGTTGCCCCACCACACGATCCAGAACTCGAGATCGTCCTTCTACCGCCGTAGGTAGGTATACCACAGTAGGCATGGCCCCAAGAGTTTTCTTCGTGCTGGCGTCTTTGATGTGAGCTATTCATATTAAACGCCGTTGATTTACGGGAAATCCCTCAATTTTCTACATCTGCTTTTCTTTCATGAGACGGGAACTGAGAGATATGCAAAACACTCGGCGTTGCCGTGACCTGCCAAAGCCACAAGAGCGAAACCTGGAAAATCGAATAGTTCACGTGGTGCTATGAACCTGCAGTAGTGTCACCTCCAAAATCATCATGCCTTTCCCCGCAAAGGGCTGTGCAGCCGTCCTGGGATCTTGGGCTTACGTTTGGCCTGTCTTCGAGTGATAGATCGAGGACATCGTGATGCAATACTGCTTGCTTGCGGGGCAATAGCTCCGTTCATTTTTTCCTAGTTCTTAGTTTTCAAGAAACCATATCAAAAAACCACCGGGGTAAGCAAGGTGCGGGTAGTAAAAGTACATTGCTCAAGCCCCCACGGTCAGGAAAGTCGTAATACAGCCAGCTCAACCAGCCGTCAAGAGCTCCAATAACGCCATACCCCATCGAATGCTCTCACCATTTTCTAAACCTCGATTTCCCTCCAAGAAGCAACGCTATTCTCAGTTCAGTCCCGTTCATCCAGCACGATCCTCCACTCCATCCAAAGCTATATCACTTAGTCCATAACGTTTTTGCAGTCCACCATCTCTCACCACTTCCTCAATCCTCTCTCTAGATAATCATCTGCGCAACACCCTGCCCTCCCAACGTCTTACTCCCCACAAATCCCTGTCCCTTAATCCCCGCCGCCGCATAAAACGCCGCCGCAAGCGTAAGCAGAATCGCCGCTGCAATCAGACTGCTCGCCTCGTGAATCAGACTCAACCACTGAATGATACCCATCACCAGGTAGATACCAGCGCGCATATAATTAGTCGTGAAGCGGCGCATGAAGGTGTCGAACTTTGCGGACGTAGGGCAGATGCGGAGGAGCAGTGGGATTTCGATGAAGATGATGAGGAATGAACTTGCGCTAGAAGGCTGTTAGAGAGAAGTGCGAATGGGGGAGTGGGGGAAAGCGTACAGGCAGAGCGCGCCGAATAAGATCATGATGCTGACGTGGAAGAGATGCGAGATTCCGAGGGCGAAACAGAGGAATATGCATATGACTCCGGTCCTGCCGTTGACCTCAACATTAGCCATTATCCCATGAAACCAAAGTCCGCCATTATCGCCATTCAATTCGTAAGAGGCATAGCTTTGCGAAGTATAGCTGCCATCATCTGCGATGCTTCCGTGCTTGCTGTTCCAAGCTCCAAACTTCTAGACCGGGACGGAAGAGCTGGTGGCTTACCATTGTCCATAAATACCTATGATCCATTGTTAGCCCCGTTCCCCCTTACTTGAGATCTCCAGAATCAACCTACTGAAATTCCTCGTCGCAAACTCCTCTGCGATCGTCATCTTTGCGTTTTAGAATAGAATCAGTCGATGTAAAGTACTAGTAAGCCGGAAGCTCTCGCACAGCTTCTTGTGAATTGGAATAGCTTCGCAGAGCTGGATGATGTTGTGTTTTTGGTAAATATTGCGACGCAGGTTCGGTTTGGGGAATTGGAGATGGAAGGTGCGATGTTGAGGTTGTGGTTTTGTTGATCTGTTCGCAAGGTTACGTCTCGAGCTGCAATAAGCCACGAGGCTGGATGACTAAGAAAAGTGGCACGGTTGATGGGGCTGAGTTGAGGTTGAGGGTTTCTCGGCCAACAAGTTAATTAAAAGTAATTGATTGTGAATCACTATGAACTGATTGATTTGATGAGGTGTTATATTCAGAGGCAAACAAAGTCCAAGGGTTTTAGCTGAAGAGGAAAGAGCAATGCCCCTTTTCAGAAGGAAGAAGTGGGTTTGTAAGATTTATTCGGAAGCCTGCGGACTCGTAATGAATAGGCATGCACTTTCAAAATCCAATAACTTCAGTCAGGACGCGTAATCTCGTTGGATTTCATTGCCTAATGCTAGATGCGTTCCATCAACGAAGCCGCCACTGTAGAATTTAGAAATACTGAAATATCCCTTCCATTGCCCCATGTCATGACCGTCGCAACATCTTCCTTTCCCTCTAGAAAGTCGGTATAATGCTTGCAAAAAACAACAAATCGTCCCCAGAGTATCTACTCCTTCTTTACCCAACATCATCTCTCTTACATATCATGGCATGCTCATCCGAAGACCAGCTTGAAAATGTCGTTGAAGATGTAGAAGCTGCCTGCTCCGTCGGGGAGGAGTTGGAAGGTTTGGCTGTAGTTCATGGGTCTCTGCTCATCATCGACCTGGGAAACAATAAGTCAGCAAAGTAAATATATTTCGATCCATCTGAGGTGAACACTCGGTCCAAACATACCAAGAGGGCGCCAGTGACCAGAATCAGAATTCCATTGGTCTCTCCAGTAGGCTGAGCATCGAGGGTCGATACTTGGTGCTTGACCTTTTCGAATGGAAGGGTCTGTCAAATTGGTCAATTGTTATGAATATCGAAAGGGTTCGAATTCTCTTACTGCAAGTTTCTCGACAATACCAGCAGCGCCTTGCACAGAAGCGGACTCAAAGGTCAGCATGGAGGTCTCACGCTATGCAACTGTTAGCAGGCCTCCCATGGAATGATTCGTATGACTCACGTAGAGAGGAGCCAACTGCTTCCTGTCCGCGTCGAACTGGTTGTAGTAGAACTCGACGAACTGCTCTGCGGGGTAACATCAGCCTTGTTTTGGGTGGTAGTTTTGTGACTTCCGGCCGAAGGCATCTTTATAAAGTCTCGGATCCAAGTGAGAATTGCGTGAAGAGATCTTTCAGCCCTTGAAAAGAATGGAATACCTACTTGCGACATCTAAGAAGTCTAGAAGAAATAAGTCAGCAAAAGTTCGAAGGATTCAAAGGACGCGTTTTAACAATCGGTCGCAATAAATAGCAGCGCATATACTCAAGACAGGAACTACTTACTTGCCATCTTGACGGACTTATTGAGGAGTCTTCTTCGTGTGTTTTGAGGCTTGAGGGGCTTTGCTGAGCACAATGTTGTCAAGGCGTAGTGGGGGTATTTGATGGTTGCCAGCCGGGCAGCAAGCTCGCTAAAGCGGCTTAGCGTGGCAGTCAAATACTCGATTTTTCGACCCAATTCACTTTTCTTCCAACACACAATGACTCTCGACCTGCTCTGACGGGGCACGCCCACTTTGCAGGCTCTGCTTTGATGCTATACCCATGGAATCTGCTAATGAATCTAGACCGTCTCAAGAGCAGACACATTTACTCGGTCTTGCTGGAAAATCCTGGACGTGTTAAAAGCAACCACATCTTTTCCGTAAGTTCCCAACCAATTCTCTTTTTCTCTTCTCCCCCTCAGCTTTCAATGATGACAAACCCTTCCATTAAGAACGGCCAGCGAGAATTCTCCATGTCGAAATAAAACAAATATCAAGCTCAACAGTCTGATCAAAGCTTCTTTTATTCTCCAAATTTAGAACCGGTTGGCGATGTTCAGAAAGCTAACTCGGTTCGATAGATCAGAAACAAACACTCGCCCGGTCCTGTCTCAGACGGAAGACCCTTCCGAGGGTACACAAGTCCTTCCGCAGTAATATGAATATGGGACGTCACAGTTGATAGGATCAAGTGAATTATTGAGGATCCTTAGAAGGGCTGCTTAGACGTCAGAATCTTCGATTCTTTCTCCGGCAACGAATTCTATTCGAGTCTGAAGCTGGACCTTTCCAGGGTCTTCTATTCATTTGCAGAATCGATGTATCTTCTAGAAAAGTAAATGTGGCGGCGGCAAAATGTTGGTCGACGAGGTAAATGATCTGGTAGAGATCAGCTGCTGGATAGTCACGGTTGTCGCTGCAGGATGATTAAAAACTTCGTAGCTAGCAGCTAGCTAGACCAACAATTAAATCATCAAGATATACTGAATGACTCGTCAACCTGACCACGATGATTGAAATGATGCAGCCTCCAGACTCCTCATAAAACAACTGATTCTCTGAAATTCACCCGAGTGTCGGGGCAAGATTGACTGACTGCAGTCACCCACGGCTGCGCGCGCCTTTGTTCTACCAAGCCAAGGCAACTCCAACCTCAACCTCAACTCTACACTTGTTCTTCTTTTTGCGTCTACGGAGTTCAGGGGATAATCTATGGTTGGGGCGTACTGCAATCATCAGTACCTTCTCCGCCATATCAGCTTTGACCCTTGATCGCAGCTTTCGCTACTTCTGCAAGTTCAGCCTCTTCCCGCGTCTGCCAACCCAGACCCTGAACCACAAAACGCACCCTCGACAGCTCACCGACTCTACGGCTCGCGCGCCCTCGAAAATTGTATTTCCCTCCGCTGGGCAGCTTCGGTTGCTACAGCACCATCTTGAAGCAACATGCCTTGCTTCAAGGGCATCGCCGTCAGCGTTCATGCTGAAGGCGCCCCGCTGCCAGAATACTCCGTCCAGAAACAATCCAGAGTCTCACGCGTCAACACATATATCCCAGTCCCAAAGCCGAAGATTCCTCAAGACCCGTCCTCGAATAAACCTGAACCCTCCAAGTTTGCTATCTCGATAACCCTCCTCACACCTGGCCTGCCAGTCCCATACTCCACTCCCAAGCCCACCGCAGATCACCCATACCCTCAGCCTCAAACAGTCGGCGGCTTACCTGGCTCAGGCTCCTCACGTGGCACATATAATGGCTCTATCAGTCCCTACGTACCTATTACGAAGTCCGAAAACGAGACTATTGCTGCCTATATCTACTTTGATGGCCGTGGAAAAGAAGAGGTCGCCACATTACTGCGGCCGGGCGAGGAGACTTGGGTGAATTCACGTTGGGTTCAGGTGCCAGATTCCGAAGGTGGAGGACTGGCTGAAAGAGAATTCTTATTTCGAGAAGTGGGGTTGGAGCGATGGCTCAATGGGCTGGATCTCGACGGACAGGATGCAGCGGCGAAGCTGGAGAAGCGCAGACAAAAGTTCGAGAAACGCCGCAGGCGTAAGAAGGAAGAGATCAATAGCGATGACGATCTGGCAGATGCTATGTCTTCCTCTGCAAGGAAAGCTTCGGGACCACGGAGTGTCTTAAGATATGGGGCGGATCAGTCTTCGCCAGTCGAGAAGCTCTCAGACGATGACGATGACTTTAGCTCCGACTCGGATGATGATGATCTGCCAGAGGCTGCTGGCCAAATCAAGGTCGCTATGTTCCGTGTTTTAGCATCTGGAGAGATCAAACGGGGCGAATATTCTCCGCAGTTTGACGCCCATGATGACGACGAGGGAAGGGAGAATGGTAAGGATAGCGATGGAGCAGACATTGATCATACTACCAGCTTTGCTAAGCCAAAGACTCTGGATCCAAAATCGATCAGTACGCAAACAGTTACCGGCATAGATGGACCAGAGAAGCCTTTCGCAGTGTTTACCTTCTTCTACAGGGGCGAGCGTAAGTCTCAAGCTTATTTTACACAGCACACCGCTAACAATATATTACAGGACAATTGCAGAAGATGGGCATCCTAAAACCTAAGCAACAGAAGGGAATCCAAGGACCGACGAAAAGACGATCTGCCCAGCTTGATTTTGGAAACCTCAATCCACTGAAGCCTAGTGGAACTGTCGGATTCTCAGCATTCAGAGATACTGATGGGTCCAACAGACGAAAGTCACGAAAGAAGAGCAACGGAAGTGTTGGCGCAATGGAGGAAGACAGTGAGGAGGAAGACGACGACACTGAGATTGTTGGGAAGATGGAAGATGTTGATGACAAGGATGTCAAGACAATGCTGAGTCCAGAAGACGCCAAATACTCGGGAGAACTCGCGGATGGTGTTGGACGAATTAAGGTATGTTTCTTCTAAGTATCCATACAACGATCGTTACTAACCAGACCAAGCTCAAGCGACAGCACTCTGCGGAGCCGCTAAATGCAAACTCACGAAGATCACCTGGGTCAATCGGTACCCCCTCTCTCGGCGAAACCCCACCTGCGGAAGCCGATCAACCATCTACTGCAAATCAGACACTGTCAAGCAGCGTCTTTGGAGCAAATTTGCCAGATGATAGTGTCGTAGGCAGCCCGCTTAAGAAGCACAGAGCTAGCTTGTACGACATGGACAACGATACTATGCAAAAGCGATTGGGAATGGGGCTCACTACTGGAGGAGACGTTATAGCCGCCGCTGAAGCAGCTCACACAGCCCTTCCAGAGCCGGCTATGAAGACCGAAGAGGAAGAGGAATTATGAATAAAACAGAAGAAGACATCCGAATTACATGGATCTACAACAGCCTGCATACACTCTTGCTTCTGAATGCAACGTATTGGAAAGCAAAAGATGCTGGATCTTGATGGAACAGACGAAGAACTGTAAGAGTCGCGGGCAGGGGCAGAAGACGATTAGCTGCACAAGGCCTTGTATGATTGAAACTGAAGTATTCAGAGCACAGTCACAACTCTGGACAGGCTTGTCGCAGATCTGCCACAGGCTTCTTCGTACCAACGTAGCATAAGGTAGAATAATTATTGAACTACTTATCCTAAATACTTGTCCTACTGTGACACTTCGTGAGCCTCGTCCATAAGGGGTAGTTGTAAACGCAGTCAACGGCCAAATCTTCCCCGCATCAGTAAGCTTGCATCAACACTACTGTACGAATCACGACATTCCCCTTCAGTCACTAAATTACGCGTCAATTACAGGCAGCCATCAAACAGTTTTGATCCGTGAGGATTAAATCACGATCGATACCCGTGATTTTCCCTCAACATGGCTATCTCCAAAATGTTTCCCAACCTCACTTTTATTTTCGCTCTGCTGCAGCTCGTACCGCCCACTTTTGGTGTTGAGCAGCAACATGTATTTAAAGAGAAAGCCTCCAATCCCTTCGATGATAACTTTGCAAAATTAGCCAAAGAGACGTTAGAGTTCTGGCATGTGCCTGGTGTTGCGATTGCTGTCGTTGATGGCGAGAATACGTGGGCGGAGGTGAGCAAATACTGCCCATATTTCACGTCACTGCGAACATCCATCTCATCTCATATGAGTCGTTCAAATCATTTCAGACATTAAAAGCTCATCACTAACTTCCCATAGGGCTACGGCATTTCCAAATTCCCCTCCACACCCGTAACACCAGAAACGCTCTTCCATGGCGCCAGCACCACAAAAGCCTTCACTGCAGCAGCTATGGCGCTTCTCATCTCCTCGGGCAATTACTCCCTATCATGGGACACGCCTATTTCGTCTATAATCCGTGATGACTTCGTGCTCCCGGATCCGTATTTTACGGATCATGTCACTATCGAAGATGCGCTGTCTCATCGGACGGGCATGCCGCGCCATGACTTTAGCTACGGCGGAATCAATGAAAAGGGGAAGAAGAGGGGGGTAGTGGATGGAGTGAGGAGTCTGAGAAATTTGCCGCTGACCAAGGGACTGAGGACTACATTTCAGTATTGCAATCTGATGTTTGTGGTTGCTAGTCATGTTATTGAGACGTTGACGGGGGTATGGTTGGGAGATTTCTTAAGGGAAAGGATTTGGGAGCCATTGGGGATGAATTCTACGGTATGTCTGCTTCCACAGCCCCCCTTTTTTGATGCAGCTATTCTGGATCCGAGAACACCGGCAATTTTGGTGCATGGATTTTCCGTCTCTCAGCTGGCAATGATTTTGAACTTTTGACATGGGGAGAATGTACCTCGTGATTGCTAACATTGCAATAGTATTTCACTATCGACGCAGCCCAAGCAGCGCCTGAGCCCCTGGCCCAGGGTTACGTATATCGAAACGAAAAGTACCAAGCAGTCCCATACATGGATCTTGATATTGTCTCCGGTGCAGGCAGCATAATCTCCAATGTTTTGGACTACTCAAAATGGATTCGAGCATTCATAACAACTTCCGGCCCGCTCTCCAATTCAGACTACGCGGCTCTGAAGACCCCTCGCTCTTTGATTCCTTCCGGAGACGAGATTGATTCGCCGTTTGCTGGCTCGCAGGCATACGCGCTTGGCTGGTTCTCCAGCGTATATGCGGGGTATGAGTTATTCGAGCATTCCGGGGGAATGGAAGCTTTTGGCGCTCAAGTTCGTAAGTTTCTCCCTGAATCACCCAGCATGAAATCAAAACCAGCTAATCAACCATAACAGTAATTTTCCCAAAACTGAAACTAGGCATCGTAGCATTCGGCAACACAGCCGTTACTTCAAATGCCGCCGAGTTAAAGCTCATCTACCATCTCGTCGACGAGAAGATCGGCCTACCCAAAGAACAGCGATTGGACTGGGATAAATTCCACCAGAAGACACTTAAAAGCCAAGTAGAGAAGTACGACAAAGCGCGAGAGCGTTACTACCCCTCTACCCCCTCAACTCCTCTCCCTTTAAGTCTATCCCTACAAAACTACACCGGGACATACAACCATCCCTCCTACCACAACCTCACGCTCATTCTCAAAGACGGAAAACTGCACTCAGATAGAGATAACGCAAGCTGGAAACTCTTCTTTGATCTCGAGCATGTGAGCGGGGAGTACTTTATGGCGTATCTGGATTCGAGCACCGCGCCGGGCTTGATTTTCAAGCAAGCAATTCCAGCCGAGTTTGTGATTGGTAGTGATGGTGTGGTACAGAAGTTTGGGATCGCACATGAAGAGGCGATGGGGTCGGAGAAGATTTGGTTTGAGAGGGTTTGAGGTGAAGTTATTCTTCTGCTTCGGTTACTGAAAGGGGTCCTGTAGAGGAGGATTTGAATGTCTCAATTTAATTCCAATAAACCAGAATTAGACATATGCGGAAAAATTTACTTGAACAAAGAAACGCCATTCTCGGCTCCATCAATGTCGAGTCCAAAACCACTCGGCTTTCTCAGCATCCTTTGTTCTTCAAAATCCGAGGGTTAGTCACCTTGCAAAGAGATTATGGCGCATCCCACCTTCACACTTTTCTCTTTTTCCCCATCAGCTGCCTCACTATCATTCCTATCCTATCACTCTACCTAGCAGCACAACAATTAATTCCTTATTAAAAGCCCTACAATGACAACCTCCAACCTCCTCACCCCCTCACCCGCCCTCCTCCTCGCCATCTTCGGCGAAACAAAAGCCTCCAACATCCACATCCATTCGCAAGACTTTCATACCTGCGTCTTCAGCGCGCATCTATCCGCCTCTTACCCCATCTCGAAACCGGAAGTTGTCGTGCGGTTAGAGAGATTTGATGGGAAAGGGGGTGTTTCGAAATTGAGGCAGAGGGCGAGAGAGAGCGTGGATGAGGTGATTGGTGGGGGGAGGGTTGAGATTGGGAAAGGGGAGGGGGAAGTGGATTATTTGGTTGAGGAGAGGGGCGTAGGCGGTTTGTAAGGATAGGTGGATTAGAACAGAGGCGGGATTGAGATAGGTAGGAAAGGGCATTCTGAATGCCATAAGTAACCGCTAGAATGAATACGAGAAGGTTCCTTGAAGGCTCCTTCAACGTTTGTCCATGCTGTTCGGTAAAGACCACGAGACCAAATCGAGATCCTGAGACCCATGTTCGCGTCCGTCATGCTGTCAACTACACTGCGTGGCTGCAAAGTTTCAGTGTCAGCATTGCTTATTTTAGAGACATCTAGACGTAGTGGGAGATTCGACACCCATTTGGAATCTCTCGGGAGTTTCAAGACAATCAAAAAGGGCATTCGAATTCAAGAGTTGTGCGATCAAGATGTGCTCCAGGGATGTACATACCGGCCAACATATCCCCGGCCAAAGTCTCCAGTCAAAGAAATCATCATAGTCGTTGTTCCAGTCAATTAAATGGACTCTCTTCAGGCGAGGCGTATATTCGGACTTTAGCCTCGCGAGTTGGACAAGCCATATCAACTCTTCGGAATTGTCAGAGGCTCCATAACGTGATACCAAGTTCTGTTTGAGATTAAATTGTAACTGTGGAGGTACAAACACCGATGTTAGAAGTTTAATGGGTTTACATGTCTCTGAATTAATTCGTTACTTACGGTTAATTCCTCTAGACTTGCCGGGAGTAGTTCATATAGCCCGGTTCTGGTAAAGTAGACCGGACTTGGCGAAAAGAAGCATTCAGCAGGACAACTTATAGACTTGAGTACTCTCATCATACTCAGGTCCATCCTAGAATCGACTTGATCAAGCCGACCACACGCGCATACTTGGAATTCGAATTCGCGGAGAGAGTCACGGGCCGAAGCTAGAGCTTTGGACAACTCTACAGGCCGTAACGGAGTGACAATTCTCCTGGAACGACAAGAGTTTGTGACACTAAAACGAGGAAGCGCACATCGAAGTGTTTCAATTCTAGGGCACCGCTTAAGAACATCCCGTAGATCTTGTGGGCGAATATGATTCCATAGATCGAGCGCAAGAATCAACACTGGCGACGTTCTCTTGGTGATGGCTTCCAATTCCGACGGGCTTCCGGTGAGCTCAGACCTAATAGTAATGTGCTCCGCATGGGAAAGCACCATATACTTCTGCATATTCTCTATCGTGAGTCTACTACTCGATATTTCGATTTCTCTCAGATCGGGCATAGGATTGACTTCAAGGAACTGAGGGCTGAAGGAGTATCGATGTCGATTAGAATAATCATCTGTGCCGGCACGAATGCTAAGTGATTTCAGTCCGGGTAAACTTTCGAGTATCAGCTTGGCTTTCTCGCGGACATCCTCATCTTCGTGATTCTCGTATTTCCAGAACAGCGCGAGAGAGTGAACCATGCCCCTGAGTTCTGGGTTCTCATCCAGAGTACGCATGAATAGAGCACACTTGGCCAAATGGCGATTAGAATCCAAACAGAACCGAACCCTCTTGATGATAAGAGGTCGTAATATCAGCGAGAGCCGTCGCGACGAAATCAATATAGAACGAAGCCAAAACTTGGGGCATGTGCTCGCCACAATAGACAGTATCTTAGATATTATCTCGTTCGGCAAGTCTAATAGATTTGCCATCGCGCAGTGGTTTCAGGGAGAGAAAAAATGCAATGATTCTAAGTTCTAAGAATTTGCTGATTTTGAATTTCATTCTCGGAAGGAAGAAAGAAGGCAGCGACGCCACGGTTTAAGATGTTCAAATAAGGTTTCGCTCAGCGCTGTGATTGGTCGACGGTCATTTCAATCCCCACCTCAACCTAGCAAGATCAGAACTCTTCTCCCTCTTCTTGGATATTTCAGATCTGGCTTTCTGTTTGATTTTCATCTGATTTTGAGTATATGCGGTCAGAATGGATAATACCGGACCCCAGCAAGCATCAGCCCGCAAGAAAACCGCATGCGCAGAATGCAGACAGCAGAAGGTTTGGCGGCCTGGACCTGTCTTAATGAACTACCTCCTTGTAGGAACTGATAGTGCTAGAATAGATGCGATGTGAAAATGATTCACGGAACTCGAACTCATCGATTTGCGCGCGCTGCCGCCGATTGAACATCCCATGCGTCTTTTCAGCGCCGTTCAAGAGGACGCATAAACGGAAGTATGTGTTTCTCAATTGAAACACTATTATTCAGATCGAATGTTAAATTTAATTGCTAAATAGACGTTTACAAGAACTTGAGGGGGAGACTTCTGCCTTGCGTCACTTATTGTCGTCCGCTGCTCCAGCAGCACGTGCCGATGCTGTGATCAGCGGAGATGCTTTGCCTCCAGACCCGGAGGAAAATGTTAATCTTCTGCAGATTACTAATGCGAAGAAAGCTCGGAGTACCGATCCAACGCTTCCAAGGACTATTGGTGGACTTGAACTTGCTTCCGGTATCATTGAGGATTGTTTTGAACTGTGATTTAACCCCTGGATGATGGCTATGCGGCAGCTAATGCCGAACAGATACTTCAAGGACTATCATTCGATGATCCCAATTCTCGACCATGGTGTAACTCCGAACAAAATCTATCAGCATGCTCAATCTTTGTTTTGGGTCATTGTGTCTATTGGCTCTCGAAGATACACTCGGCATCCAACCCTGATTCGAGCCTTGGCTCTTCCCGTCACACAACTGGTGTTGCAATCCATCATCATCAGGACCAAGCCAATAGAGCGGATAAAAGCCATGATTCTTCTCCTGAATTGGCCTTTTCCCTCTGGTCCGTTCTACCGCGAGCCATCTTTTCTTCTCGGTGGTGCTTTGCTTCATATGGCAATGCATTGTGGCCTGCATAGTTTCACCGAGGAACTTTCGAATCCACAAAAACAATTACCTGAGCAGGAACTTCTACGGAGGGCAGAAATATGGGCGTATGTTGTCATCACATACCAGAGGTGCACAGTCCTAAACTTATTTGCGATGCTCAGTGCTAATGAGGCAATTTAGAATATGCTCCGCTGGCGGGCAAGCTAATTTGGTTTCATTTGAGATCTATAATGAAAAGACTTACCTTAAAATTTTACTCGAGAAATTGCCGGCGACATTGAGAATTCAGACCCAAATCAGCAACATCATCTCTCGCGCTCACAAGGCCTTTTTGGGACTCGGGCTTCTCTCAATGACGCCAGATCAAGAAAGTACAATGAACAATCTTCTGAACGAATTTGATGCAGAATTGAGTAGCCTAGAGCATCTTGCGTCGTCGAGTGAGATCCAAGTACAAAGTGTGATTCCAGTCACTAACTTTCGCCCAGCATGGGACCGCCTATACATAGCCTCTGTTCGTCAAGAAATTGCCGCAATGCATTTCTACAAGTCTGAAATAATGCTGCTCGCGGATGCCTCGACATCAATCTTCAACGCCACCGCAAAAGTTCTCGAAATGATCCGAGACATTGACATAGAGTACGGGTTACACCAGACTTGCACCCAATTCCTTCTCACGGCCACATTAGGAAGCTTAGCATGCATGGCACGCACCCTAAAAGGTCCATTCGCGGAGTACCTCGACCGGGCTCACGGAGCAAATCTGATTGAGATTGGCATTCGTTTTGCGCGGTCGTGTTCGCTTCAGAAAGGAGACTTTGCAGATAGATGTGCTGGAATTGCGGAGAAAATCTGGACGAGCAAGAAAGTCTTTCGCGAGCCTGATGGAACTATCAATATTACTCTTCGTGTGAGAAATCGTCTTTCGTCCGGCCCGTGGCATGATGCTGTCAGGTGTTGGAAAGAGGAATTTGTGAACCCCGATTGCGCAGCCTATGCGCCTGGCATCGATGCTGGTACAGTTTGGCGCAAACCGTCTGGGCTTAGAATAGTTGTAATTGCTGACAGTGGTGTAGAAACTGGAGCACCTTCAGGGATGACCGCTGGCATGGACACTGCGCCCAAGGCAGGTTCAATTCCAAATAACCTCGCTCAGTCTAGCTTCTTCCCCGCACCAGACTCCTTACTTGACAGCGAGATGTGGGATGATTTGGAGCTTGGCTTGGGTGATAATTGGGATATGCCTGGGCCAAGTCTGGATTGGATGGCCTGACTGGGTGCCGGATTTCAAGTCAACAAAGAAAGCAGGTACCGAAACAATGGCTATAACCCATGTATTGTTCAAGCACTAATCTGCCCTGTTTCACATATTTTATTAAATCACTTACTTTTAGTCTCTTCCGATATCACGTCATGAAAACAATTCTTTTTTAGAATATATACGATTTTTTATTTTTCTTACAATCTCCTCTTTTTTTTAAAGTCAAAACTCCAATACTCCACACCGTACAAAAGAACCCCTTTTTCTATCTATGATTCTCTCGCCTCAGCCTCCATCACCTCCTTTGCGATCAGCGATCATCAGGAGGACTTCTTGGGGCAGGCTGGCTCTGGAGACGGGGCATCTTCGCGCTCAAAGTAGTTGGATCCGCGAACGGGTCCGCGCGAGGATGTCCGATATTGATGCCGGATTCCCTCGCTGCTATGGAGTTTCCGCCTACGGTAACAATGTTAGGGTTAGGGTTTACTCTAGTGGTGTTGTCTACGAGTTCGATGCTGATGCCCTGTTCTGGATCCGCGTGCTTGCCTTTGCGGCCGACTGTTTTGGTGCGGCGGCAGCACCCGAAGAGCTTGTCTCTCCAGAGCCAGAGGACCAAGCAGATGCTGAGGATGCCGAGAATTGGTAGGGCGATAGCGGATGCAAAGACTAAGCCGTTCAGCAATTTACCGTCGGTAGCATTCGTTTCATTGTCATTGCTGGTGGGAGCCATGACTTTAGGTTATGTGAGTGAGGTTTGGTTGGTTGGGTGGTTGGTGATTGAAAGTTGGTCTTGGGTGGGTAGTTTGTGGTGATGGTGGTGGTAATGAGATTTTATAGAGCCTTGATAATGGTTATTCTGTTTTGTTTTGCTTTTGGCTAAGAAGTGCACTGACGGTTTTTGATACGAAACAATGATCTTCTGAGACTGATTCACTTCAAAAGGTCTGATGCACTCTCTCCAACACTTTTGTTCCTGTTCAAAAAAGAACAAAACCCCACCTTCATCAGAACAATAGCCATTACAAGCTACTTAACCATAACAGCCCTGAACACACATCACAAGATGTCTATAAAAGCACTCACCTCTTCACCTCAGCTACAATCCTCATCACCCATCACCACCACCACAAATTACCCACTAAACACCAATTAACAATCATCAACCACCAGCCACTCAACCAACCAGAACCCACATACAGAACCCAATAACCGAACGTCATGGCTCCCACCAGCAATGACCCCGAGGATACGTCACTCACCGTCGCAGATTGGCGCGACATTTGGGAAACATTGGCAATATCATTCTTCATCGTCTCCCTCCTCCTCTTCGTCTATATGAAGAGACGCATGTGCTTCGAAGCCTTCTGCTGCTGTTACGACTACGAGGAGACCAAAGTCAAGATGATCAACAGCAGGATTAGTCAATGGATATTATGGCCTCACGGACGCCCCCAAGGAGATCCAGAACAGGGAATGGGCATCGAACTCGTAGACAATACCACCAGAGTAACCCCCAACCCCAACATCGTTCATGTTCAGCCCAAGCCAGGCGGAAACTCGATGGCGGCGACGGGACTCGGCATCAATCTCGGACATCCTCGCGCGGACCCGTTCGCGGATCCGCAAAGCTCTGGAGCGCTGTCACGGGAGGGTGATGGGGAAGTATTTGATGCGGATGATCTCAGAGAGTATGAGACGATTCATCCACCTCAACCTACCCTAGCTCGAGCTCACCGATTAGTGGACCCGCCTCAACCAACCTTAGCTCGCGGAGCTAGGGTGGACGAGGGCGAGTTTGAGGATATTGACTTGAATTCGGGGCGGCCAGCGAAGCAGCCGAGATCGAGCGTGTAAGTGAACTCAGGAGAGGGAACAGAGAGGTGAGTCAAATTGATAACTTTCCTTTTGTCCTCTGTGTTTTTTTGGAGTTTGGGATTGGATACGGAACAATAGGTGGGTAGGAAACTAAATAACAATAAAAAATATTTCGGGAACAAAGACTTCATGAATGCATTGTGACTGTGAACAATAAGGACCTCTAGTGAAAAAAATTGTTATCTAGGACAAGGAGAAACAAGCATTGAATCAATATAATCGTAGCTTTAACCAATGGTTACTCCTGCTGGAATGACTGCTGTGTTGGTGGCTGTTGGTGGCTTAAGGATGATTGGAACAGAAGCTCGCAGACACTTATTGCACGTCGCAAGACGTGTAACATAACTTTCGATTGCCAATTTGAGCGAAGCACCTGATTAGCAGACTACATCATACCGTAAAGTCCGGTGTTACAGGGAGCCTACCACGTGGGAAATAGTATTTATTCCAGGCCGTAGGGAGCGTAGACAGAAGACGAGGAAAGGTGTAGCTCCAATGACGGACTTACGAGGAACGCGATTGTCGTCTTTGCTTTGTTCATGTACCTCGGTCTCTCTCAAAAAAGAGAATGGCAAGGGATAGAGGGGGATCATATTGGTTGAAATTTGCTCAAAAGTCAGAAGTGGTAGGTTTGCTGTCATGAACAAAACTGTTGTCATCAGAAACAGCTCAGCACATTATCCAAGAGTGAATCTCATAAAGGAAGCGTGATGGGCACCAAAATTGAAACAGGAAACTCGCATCACCCTGCCCAAAATACAACCAATGTTAAGGTCAATGAACGCGACCGCCAGGTAATCATACTTGCTTAGAGCGACATGACCCGGCTCACGCTGGCAGCCTATTTATCCACCGCGAGGAGGCTAGAAAATACTTTTACATTCACGGTAGGGACGCTAGGGCGGGCGAAGAATGACCCGAGGATATATTTCGCATTCGAGAGGAATAAACCCAGGGCAAAGAAGAAAAATACTCGACTTAGGAGATTATCCCATGGCGTTGCTCCTCTCCAACATGGACCAAATTTCAGAATATTGAATGTCGTCGGTAGTTCTACGAAGTACCTGGATTGTATGAGGTATGAAGGAGAAAGGTATGAACGGAATTTTTGTTGTCATAGGTGAGACTGCTGTAATCCCCCAATTCACTGGTTTCTTTTGTTTTTGACAAACTGTATGTAAAAGCATTGAAGAAAACTGGCTCTGAAGATATCGATGACATATTTGAGCAGGCGATTGATATCTCATTCCTGTCTTGAAAAGGCTACTGCATCGACGTTCCTTGGTCGTCGTCGCCACGTAGGTTCTTACTTGACCAGAGCCGAACGAACCATAAGTCATATACCCCTAACTTCAACCAAACTCCACTTGGTCTGAGAGCAAAATCTCCTATATATCACTCCTCGATGGAAAGGATTTTGCTGGACAAACTCAGAATCACTACAATTCGACATGTCATAGGTTGGTTGCGCCTTTGGATACTCTGCTAACTGTAATGTATTGAGTGGACAGATACGAGGGAATAAGATATTAAAATGGTTTTTTAAATTGAATTAGACGCACTCATGTGGGCACGGAGAAGAGTTGCTGTCATGAATGTAATTACTGTCACTGGTAATTGAATTTCAGAAAGGAACGCTAACAACGACTATGCATCTCAGAAAATGGGACGATAAAAGCACTTTGGCTTCAAAGGAAATGACCTATAACGCGCAGTAACCTTACACAACATCCCAAGCGTGTATTTCTTCCAGACATGCTTCTCATCTTAATGCTCACTTTCTTTGTTCAGACAGGCGTTTTATACCCACAAACCAAAGCAGCCCTCCAAATTCTCTAACACCAGTGAATAAACCACCCTGAATGTAAATCATTTCTTTTCAAGGAAAGAACACCCCCTAAAATCTCCATATAAAACCCACCCCTTACCCAAAACTTTGCTCTTCAAATCACAAGACAACTCGTGTTACTGAGCCGGATGGGGAGATGACATGCTCGAATACAACTTGTTGCTTCGAGAAGGGAGGTTATTGAGCGATTGACGGGACTGAACACAGTCAAGCCTGGATAAATGAGTGAATAACAGGCGCTTTGGAGAGTTTGCTGTTGAGAAGGTAGCTGCTGTAAAATGTTTGTCTTGTTGCAAAAAGGTAAGTGAAGGAAAAGAAGTTGAATTTGAATGTGGTTTCAAAGCAATCATTTTTGCAGGAGGGGCGAAGTTGTTGCTACATCAGCCAGGGAAGACATACATCTTCTCCTTGTTGTTTTTCTGGTTGCTGTGGCTGCCGCTGTGAAATGAAACACAGAAGTGAGAGGATTTTATACTGTCTGTAGTTGTGATCAATGTAGAGCTAAACCAATATGTTATTGGGAGATCCACCTGAAACTTTTGGCAAAGAGCCTTCAGCAAATCTGAATGTATTCTAGCTATAACTATATTGGGTATCATAAGCCACATCTCCGAGCCCCAACTCCATTTCCCTTCTTCCATAAATTGATCCCATCTTGCCAAGAGCAAATTCCCCATTTAGTACTGTACAACTCCAACATTTCCCCTTAAATATCCCACACCCATCTAAACTTCAACCAACCTTCCCACCCCTACTCCTCCTCCTCGCAACCCCACCCCTTACACCACCCTCACTAAAACTCGTCCCAATCCCCGAATCAACACCCATCTCCTCCTCCCCTTCCACCTCAATCTCCACATCCTCCCCACTCTCCTCATCATCCGCCTCCGCAACCAGCGGCTGAATCGCAGTCTCATCAAGCACCTCCTCTTCGCTCTCCTCATCCTTAACCCTCGGCTCATACCTCAGTGGCGCCTGCCGTCCATACGTAGGGAATGTCCTCGGCGTATCGCTAAGATCAGGATCATCATCCGTGTCTTCCTCTTTAACCTCCGTCTCAGTTTCCACTTTCGCCTCAATCGCACCCTTACTCTCTGATTTAGGAGCGAAGTACGTTTGGATGGCAATAAATGCCAGCAGAGCAAACACGCATTCCGCACCCCAAAACACCCCTACCCCGAAAACGAAAGATAGGATACGATGATTATACATGCACCATCTCATCCCGCTAAATCTTGCGCTGAACCTGATATGCACATCATATATCTGTATCCCATTCCCAGCCTCAACCTCCAACAATGCCCACGCGGGAATATTCTTCCATCCCTTCGGAAAAGCCACCATTTCGCCCATCGGAATCTCTAATTTCTCAGACTCGGTTTTCCAGCCTAGGATATACAAGGGTAGGGACACGAGACGCGAGGAAAGGGAGATGAGCCGGGAGGAGAAGGGGAGAATGGCTGGGCGGCGGGAAGTGTAGATTGTGTGGTCTGGGAGGGGGACAGAAGAGGCATCGTGGTTGGAGGAGAGGAGTGTGAGGGTTAGCATGAAGTTTCCGGTTGCGAGGTTCGGTGGGGAGCGTGGAAGGTGCAGGGAGAGGGATATGTCGTAGGGTTGGTGGGAGATTAGGGTGGGCGAGAGGGGGGTTATGCCGTAGGGGTTTGGTGCGTCGCTGTTGATATATAATCCATTAGCTGATATTCCATTTCTTTTCTTCCTCATTGCGTTTGTATGGTTGAGGGGGAGGAGGGGCAAATACCCATATTGCAAATGAATGACGCGCTCGATTCCTATTTGTGGTACGTAGCTGAGGTAGAAGAGGATATAGGCGATTACGGAGAGACAGAGGAGGATGGAGGAGGTTATGAGGAAGAGGATGGTGTTGAGGTATGTTTTTTGCGCGGGCTTGGAGGTTGCGACGCGGTAGGGCTTTAGGATTAGATCCTGATTGATTGATTAGTCTTTGAAGCTTTATGACAATTGGGAATTTATAGGATTACCATGACTGCAATCGCTGCGCTGCCGGCGCGAGCAGATTTGAAGTGTCGAGCTTGAGAAGTTAAAGTTAAAGCTTGGAGTTGAATCTGGGTTGTCGCGTCAATTCGGCATGACGTCGCTCGTGTCAAATCGGCTGCGCTGCCGAGTTGAAGAGCACGAGCCGCTCTCACTTCTTGGGACGAACTTTATTTGAAGCATTCTTTTTACCATCTGATGACGATATTGAAAAAGTCTCAATTATTACAGAAAGCGATTGTTTAAATTTTCAGAACTTCATTCATCTGCCCTACCCGTCTCATGAATATACAACCCGCTGCTAAAAACTCTCACAAGAACGCAATATCAAATTTCCCAAACTTGCAATCCGCATATACGCAAAACAAACTCGCTCATATGCACATCCTAGCATCATGTCATACCCTTGTTCGTCAAAATAATTAGCAGTTTTGAAGGTAATTGCTTGGCACCAGACCCGGCCTTCCATTCTTCCCAGCCACCTCTGCTTCCCACCACCCATCGTCTTGAAGCCGAAGAACGGCAAGGATATCTCCCTTTGCGAAACTCAATTCTTCGGGGATGGCTGCTTGGTACATATACATTGCGCGAGCTTGAGACTGTTAGCAAATTGTAATTTATAGGAAGGAGGAAACTTACCAAAGTGGAGAATAGGGCGTCCTTCTCTATTGAACTGTCTGACATCTGCAACACTCTTGCTTCGCTGTCGGGTTACCGGGCCTTGTTGAGACCCGCCGCCGCCTCCATAGTAGCTCACGGGTCGGGAAGATCCAGAACCACCTGCTCGCCCGCTTCCCCGCCCCTGAGATCCGTATTCATTTGGACCAGGAGCGAGCTGTATCGACATATCACTATTCACATGACTACTGCCAGGCCTCTCATGGTCTCGGAACGGTGCTGGGGACACAGCACGAACAACTTCATTTGGTGATGCTTGGCGGTAATAGCCTTGGTCGGAGCCACGTTTCTGAGGTCCAGCGGATTGAGTGCGAGTGCGTTGACTGCCGTAAGGGTTTGGAGATGCAGAACGGTAGCCTTGTCTCGTGTCTACTTGCATGCCTGGTCGAGGGGATGCGGCGCGAGGAGGAGCTGGAGAAGTTGCTCTTGGCATGTCATTTCCTCGAGTGCCTGGTCGAGACTGCGACCCTGATGGGTAATTACCGCGAGAGTCGGGTCGGCCTTGGGCATTGAATATATTTCTGGTCTGGTTTTCATATCGTTCTCGGGTCTGTTGCATAGCTTTAGAGGTATGTGCTGGCTGGGGAGCCCCTAGTCTTTGCATTGGAGGCTGGTCATAAGACGGCGGTGGAGTTCCTCGCATTCCTGCCATCTGAGAACCGTTTGCCATTTGAGCACCGCCAGGTCGAGAATTTGGAGTAGCTCCTGGAGCGGGAGTGGCAATGCCATGGTAATTGTCCGCTGATATACGATTTGCAGAAGCCTTGGTAACACCCTTCAACTCTGCAAGAGCTTGTGCAATTGGATCCAGATCTTCCTCTTGGGATGCTGCTTGGGCAGGCTTTCCTTTGCTACCCGGTGTTTGAACATCAAAGACGTTGTTTCCTACATTCAGCTGGAAGTTTGCTCGAGGATCAACAGGTTCCGGACTTCCACTCGGCCTATCAGAGAGCATATTCTGAGAATCCTGGCCATATACTTGAGGGCGTCTGGGAGACCCGTTTTGGGCATTATTCGTGCGATTTGCAGACCACGTGTTTCGATTTGATGGTGTCATGGTAGCCCCATCTTTTTCCTTGTTGCTCTTCCTCCTGAATGGACTGTGACTCTGGAAGAATCCGCTCTTCTTCTTCAGCACCTGCTTTTCAGCTGGTGGTCCGACTTGCTTCACAGGTGAGGTTTTACCGCTCGGGGGTTCTTGGCTCGAGAATGAGGTTGGGGTTGGGTTGGAATATTCGCTGTTTGAATCGCGGCTGCCTGGCCTCATGAGGCTATGTGCCGAGCTTCTCTCGGAGGGAGGACCCGCCGTTCGACACAGCATGGTCATCCCGTCCATTGGATAGGGATCGTGGGGCACGGCAGCCAAGGGACCATGTTGGGATTGCTCGTACTGAAGCTTGCTGGGCTGAGCCTGGTAATCAATCTGTTGTTGTCTGGACCTATCTGGAATCGCCTTTTGTGGTGTTAAAGTAGCTTCCCGGCTAGGAGGAGTTCCAGGATCATGTCCGAGATCTCGAGAGAGTGCTGACTTCGGGTCGTGGTGAGATTCGTAGGTCGAAGGCTGAGGCGACGAGCTTCTGTAGGCGGGATTGATAGTTCTTTGGAATTGAGCGACGGAATAGCTGTCATCCTCAGACGATTCTGACTGGGTATCACTGACGTCTCCACGGCGGAAGTTGATGTATTTTGGCGGGTCTGGGATCTCTTGGCCAGTTCCGCGTTCTTGGATGAAAGCCGCAATGTCCTTCTCGACTTCGCAGTTCTCGAGTGATAGTCGAACCTTCTCGCAAGATGCATCATCACTGACGCAGACAGTAGATGCAATGTTTGCAAAGCTCCAAAGACTGCTCTTCATGAAGTCCAGTCTCTCCTCCTCAAGGTCCTGGAACTTGTCCGCGGCAGCCTTCCAGTCTCTGTTCCATCGTCCAGTCGTTTCCTCGAGGATCTTGACCGCGTTTTCGTACTCGGTGTTTGATGTTGCAAGATTTATCTGGGTTTTCTCTAGCTTCGCCTTATTCTTTCGCTCCTCTTGACCCATAACCATGTGACCTTGTGCGAGGTATCCTTTGATCTTCAGGCATTCTTGCTCGTATCTATCTCGAGTCTAAGAGGTGTATTAGCAGCTGGTTACAGGAATCCATAGGAGAATATGCTAACCTTATTAACTTGGTGTGTTTGTTGCACCTTGACTTTAAGCAGCTTCTCAATGCCTCCTTGTACAATTTTCCTTCGTTCCTTCATAGCACCTGCAAAGGCCGCCAGCGGCTCCTCAAGCTCTGTCTTCATCTGACCAGCAATATTCTGATGTGACTTCCCCATCGCCTCAACCTCTCCTCGCAAGACATCCAACGAGGCTCGAAGTGTGCCGGTTTCTTGGGATCCTAATGGCTTCCGGGACAGTTGTAAGAGCTTACGGGCATACTCATCTTCGATTGCAGATCGAGCTGTTTAGTTCTGTTAGCTGGTTTCAACGAAGGAGGGGGATGTAAACAAACCCGTGTAGAACGACTTCAACTCATCGCACGTCTGCTTCGCATTGTGCATGCGAGACAGCAAAGGTTCTACTCCTGCATCCTCCTTGCCCCAAAAGCAATTTGCAAAGGAAAGAGCAACCGCTGGGGTATCTACTGTTCCCAGCATATTGGGCGAGGCCCAAGTCGTTTTGTTGATATCAGACTCGGTGCTTCGTAGGCGTGATTTCTGAGATGGCTAGGTTTTCTTCAGCGAGTATGAGATGTCGATATGTCGATAAGCAATTCGGCGTCAAAGGAATTCTACAGTGAAAAAGGGTTGGAATGAACGTTGCGTGAACAGGGGACAATGCGGAGGGTGGATAACAGCTCGACGTTATTACTCCGAGTTGGTGGGGCAACGCTCGAGTCCGGCTTCACGTGGCCATGTTCGCCAGAGGTTGGCCCTTTTGCCTGAGGCAGCCACATCTGTTTAGAAAGCTCCTTCCAGGTTGCTCCTCCTTGTTCTCAGCAGGGCGTACGGTAGTTCTCTTGTCTTCTGAGGTCTCGCGCTGGACAAAACAAGAGGCACTGAGTTTGAATGTCCTAGGTCATTTGGAACATCCAGAACGCCTAAAATTCGCCATATTCACTCACTGTCGCCTTTTGTCTGCCGCGAGATGACTGTGATGGATCACTGATCAGAGCATTTCACTTTCAAGGAAGCCAAGATAAGTCGCAATATCTGTGGTAGACTTGGATAATCGAGCTGGGGAGGATACCTGAGCTACTGTAAGAGACCCAATATCTCAGTTCCCGTGAGACATCATCAGAACTCAATAGACTATATTCGGTCTCCAGCTTAATTCCCCACGAAAGTGAGAAAATGGAGTGCTCTATATTCTGGGTGGGTATATGATTCTTTACTGTCTTGAAAATACCACTGTGAGTGGGATATATTATTTCACAGCAAGATATCTAAACGTCAGGGCGCATTCTAGTTAGAGAACCCCATCATAAAAGCTCGACTCATTCTGAAGATAAAGTACCTATATACTCGCAGTACGTCAAGTATTTACCTAACTGGCTCTCCTGTACTGCAGATTTCTTGAGATGCTTCATAGCTCCCAACTTACCCCACGCCCCGCCATTCTGACCTGGTGCTGACATCGTCCCAAAAGCCATCGTATTGTAGGTTTCAAATGTGCGTGAACATCTGCTCCAGGAAACGTACAATGAAGCCTTTGATCAAACAGATGACATGAAGGTTGCACGTGCAGCAAATGTTAGAAGTACCGGCCGTTTCTATTGTTCCTGCAGTTGTCCGTTGGTGATGCGGGCATTTTTGGGGTGGGAAAGGTGCAGTAAATTTGCGCAATTAAAACTGTATTCAGAGAGTCTCCTAGAGTAAAAACATATCTCGTAAATCAATGTCAAAAAATTGAATATCACTAAATAATAAAAATCAAATAAAAATACAACTCTGAAGTGAGGTGAGGTCTGATAATGACAGATTCGTCGCCCTGTTGCTTGGCTCGAGCTTGGGTCGAAATTCCCCAAGCTTTCCCCGATCGGGACACAGCCGCACTCTCGTCGGTCGCGACTTCTTCACCTCTCGTCAACTGCGATTCCACGACCTCGACGCACCCACCCCATGCAAACACTTTTCCTCCCTTCCTCCCCATCGTCGAGCCACCGATTTTCATCTTTCAATGCTTATACCTCCCCGGTAGGCCTTTCTTTCGTCTCCTAGCAGTGCGAGTCGAGAGTGAGCTCGCCGGAGTGGGTCTGCGCCCAGAACACCAGCAACTTCGATGGTCACCTCAAGAGGGGGCTCATACACACCTTCGCCAGCTCCGCAACAGCAGCAGCAGCAGAATCCACCGCAGCCTCAGTCTATTGTAACCGGCGTTGCCCATTCGCATTCGCACTCCCATACACATTCACCCCACGGCTCCCATCACGGCCCCTTCAGTGCTGGCGCAAGTCCCAGCACGAGCAGCCCGACTGGAGCAAACCAGGTCACCAAAATCGTCGTCGCCCAAGTCTCGCTCCTTCTTGGCTCCCTCAAGGAAGACAAGGACCGCAACCCAAAGTGGGAACAACAAGCTGAGCAGCTCAGAAAGGTACGCCCTGCCGCTCCTCGGTTCGATGATGCAGCGACTGACTATGGCTCCGGCCTCACAGCTGATCGATGAGAGCGGCATGGAAGTATTTCAGAAGTACTTCAGTCGCCTCGTGACTGGAAGTGCTCCACAGATCTTCCCGAGCCCTAATAGACCTGTATCAAACGCCAACTCAGGGAACTACCAGCTCCTGCTCAACGAGGTAGGCAAGGTTTCCCAAGATGTCAACCAGGCTGGGAAGATCGCAGAGGCTATCGAGACGGCGAACGAGGACATATTCCGCGATTTCGACCTCTCAACATTTATGGAGCATTTCAAGCTAGACGCGCTCGAGAAGACAATTCTAGCATTGGCATTCAAGACTGGCTCCAACCGAGACCTTAAAACAAAATGTTAGTTGATTCAGCCTCGCGCACGTCGCGCACGTTCAAAGCTGACAGTTTCTAGCTGATGCCATACTCTCCACGAACTTCGATACCTTCCTTCAAATACTTGCGAATCCACACGGATCTCGCCATGAGACCCTTGCTTTCACCGCCACTATCATCGACCGCCTTATTCAAGAACACCCGCCAAGCTTCAACCAGGAAGCAGAGCAGCAACTTCGAGCCGCCATTGAGTACCGATACAGAGGCAACGATAATATTGCTCCTACGGATGTTCTTGCGGCACTCTATCTTACGTCAAGCCTCAGCGAGCACAACGAATTAGTATTGCTAGTAAAACGCATTGGTTCCGCCATGACAGCGGACGAAGATGCCTGCCGGAATTATCTTCGTAATGCTGGGATTATACTCGATGAAGAGCAGGTCGCTGCGGCTTTGATTTATACTACCATTAGTCGAACACCCTCTTTCTCGGTCTCTACGCTAGTCTCCAGTCTTCGGAAGGAGGTTTCAAAAGATTTCAATTGGGAAACGGTGATATCAAATTTCGACCAACCGCAGTTAAGGATAACCTCATATCAATTTCTCGACCTCTATACGGCACTCCGACCACTGGCTGTCGCTGAAAATCTAGATATTCAGCTGCTGTGGGGTGGGCAATGGGCGAATTCTGAAACTCAATTATCCTTCATTGGCGCGTTCCTCTCACTCACCCCAGATCAGCTTGACGCCACAACAATACCGCGCCTCGAGACCTCATTCGACATGAACGACTTTGCGAATGTAGAACCCGATGTCAAAGAGCGTGCTGAGTATGCAGTCAGACACCCTCTTGTTTCTGTCGCGGCCCTTACAGCTATGTTTCATGTTGCCCTTTACAAGCAGGAAGCTTCAGAGACAATTGAAGCCAAAAGACTTTTCCAAGGCGTCGTTGTACCAAATTTGGACATCTTTCTAGTCTCCGCTTTTGGTGTTCCAAAGCCATGGCCGGAAATCGCAAACGATACCATCAATAGCTTGTTTGAGCGTTTCTTGTACAAAGCTGATCCTAACTATAATTTCGTTCTGGATGGCTTATGGCGGAAAGACAAAGCCTGGGTTGCATCTCGTCTATCGGATACGCATGCAAAGGCTCCTCTGGAACTACCCATGATACTCAATCATGCCGAGAAACATAAATGGTTGGATGACTTGATACCCATTCTTAGTGGCTTCGGGCTTGACCTTGCAGCGCTGGCCCATGCACAAGGCAAATATGACCTCGAAAAATGGGCAGCATCCCACTCAGCACACCCCCAGGAATTTGCGCGGTCTCTCATGACGTTCTTAAACATCAAGTCTCAGCATGAGCTGGACGCTCAGCGGTCGGAGGATGGCCAGAAGATGCTACTGAGTGTTATGCTTCCTGTGAGGACGATTTCTGCCCTGTTACATATTCTCGAGGACATTTTGCCCAAAGCGCCTGACCCAGACATGGTCATTGTACAACGCCAATGCATTACGGCCTATCCGAGACTTATCAATTATGGAGAAGGATTCGACGATATCATTGATGCGAACGGCGAAGAGTCCAATTCGTTACCACCGGCAGCAAATGCAATAATGGAGGATCATTACAAACGCATGTATAACCAAGATCTTGAACCCCGACAGGTTGTGCGCGCGCTCGATGGGTTCAAGCATTCACGCGTTCCCGGTGATCAGGATGTTTTCGCTTGCATGATCCATGGCTTGTTCGACGAATACTCTCTCTACGGGACGTATCCATTAGAAGCCTTGGCTACCACCGCTGTTCTCTTTGGTGGCATAATACAGCACAAGCTTATCTCCGATCTTCCTCTTCAGATTGGGCTGTATATGATTCTTGAAGCTGTCCGAGATCACCCCATCGATCAGTCCATGTACAAATTCGGACTCCAGGCTCTGATTCAACTCTATCCTCGATTACACGAATGGCCTGGCTTCTGCCGGCAGTTGCTCCAGGTACCGGGTCTGAGGGGGACTGAACCTTGGAACCAAGCCGAAGCTATTGTTCGAGCTACTGAACAAGACGAAGTTCCTCGCAATGGACTCCATGCTGCTTCTCGCTTGGTGGACGGCGGGCCCATCACCAATGGTAATATTGATGAAATGCTTGCGCCCGAGCCCAGTGCACCGGAGTTCAGTTCTCTGCATGTGGATCCTAACTACGACAATGCTTACGAGGACCCGTCCGAGGAAGTTCAGGAAAAGATACAATTTGTTCTCAACAACATCACAAAAGACAATCTTGAGACCAAATTCAGTGATCTCAAAGACGTGGTGGACGATCACAATCAGCAATGGTTTGCCGGTCATCTGGTCGAGCAGCGTGCAAAGATGCAGCCAAATTACCATGAATTATACCTCAATCTTGTCAAGCTATTTGGTAAGAAGTCCCTATGGGCTGGACTCCTGAGAGAGACATACATCAGCTCGTTTCGCATGCTCAACTCTGAAGCTACCATGCAAAGTCAAAATGAGCGACAGCATCTCAAGAACTTGGGTGTTTGGTTGGGTTCCTTGACCCTTGCTCGGGATAAGGCCATCAAGCACAACAACATTGCATTCAAGCAACTCTTACTCGAGGCATACGATACACAGCGACTTATACTCGTGATCCCATTCGTCTGCAAAGTCCTCGCCCAGGGCAAGTTTTCTACAATCTTCAAATCGTCCAATCCTTGGGTTATGGACATCGTACACCTTTTGATCGAGCTGTACCATCATGCTGAGTTGAAGCTAAATCAACGGTTCGAGATCGAGGTTCTTTGTACAGAATTAGAGCTGGATCATAACAGTATTGAACCTTCTTCAGACATCTTGAACCGAAACCCCCCTCCCGAAGAAGCAACGGAGGTCATGGCTCCTGAAGTTATGGACAGATTTGACAGCTTGTCCTTGAATGGCATTGGTGCTGGCGTTGGAAGTGGGAGGTTTTCACCCCAAGAAATCACATCGTCAATTCCAGATCTTGGCCCTCATCTGACCTTACCTCCTGGCAACGACATGGTCAACCAGCAACGATTACATGAAATTCTTCGTAGTGCTATCAACCGGGCAGTTCACGAAATCATCGCGCCTGTCGTTGAGCGTTCCGTCACAATTGCTGCTATATCAACTGCGCAGATGATTCACAAAGATTTCGCTACCGAGCCAGAACCGGACAGAGTCGAAACTGCTGCCATCAACATGGTAAAGAAGACCGCTGGAAGTCTTGCTTTGGTCACCTCGAAAGAGCCACTACGCGCAAGCATGACCAACTACATGAGAGCACTGTCTCAAGAACTAGCTCAAGGGCTTCCAGAGGGTACAATCATCATGTGTGTCAATCAAAACCTAGAATTGGCATGCAACCAAGTCGAGAAGAAAGCTGAGGATCGGGCTGTTCCGGAAATCAAAGATATGATCGAAACTGAACTGGAGCGCCGCCGCCAACATAAATTGCAAAGGCCCGACGAGCCGTATATCGACCCTGATCTCAATCGTTGGTCTTGGACCATTCCGGCTCCGTACAAGCTACAGCCAAACACCAGCGGATTGAACCCAGAACAAATGGCGATATATGACGATTTCGCACGCCAACCACGAGCGCAACCCATTTCGGCTACTGCTCACATAGCGTCGGCCTCAGATACAACGAGATCGATGGCGAATGATATTCTTCAGGACCAGTATGCAGTTCCTAATCTTGCAACCCCAGCAGCAGAGCCTCCTGCGATGCCACATCTCAATAATCAGCAGCTTGCTTATGCTCAGCAAAATGCAACTTTGGCCAATGGCAGACTTCCACCTGTACCCATGGACATTCGAGGAATGATGGATAGGGTGCAAAAGACTCTGCATGAACTACAACGTGCTACAGCTGAAGCTCCCGAACAGCATTACGATGACCTCAGAAGGGGAGTTCACGAAGATTCTCAGCCAGTTCTTAAATGTAGCGACGAGCTGTGTGACTATGTCATCAAAACTCAGCATGGGCCTAACTCTGAACCCTTGGATCTTTTTGTTGTGGATCAGATCTGCCGTTTGCTCTTTAGTGGGACTCAAGATGTTCTTCTCGTGGAAACTTTGGTGTCCGTGTTGGTCAATATCAGGAGAATTAGTGAACGAGTCACGGGTCAACTTGCTCTCTACATCGGACAGGTACCCGGCGAGTCTCTGCTCAATATCCCATTGGCCACTACCTTGATCAAGCACGATTTCGTCCAATTGCAACGTATTGATTCAGCCATCTCTAAGGCGATAATCCAGAGAAAGGAGGGGTCACTTAGTTATTTGTCTTCATTGCTGGATATCATCCTTCTAGTCGAACGCCCCCTGGCTTTGTACTCCGATTTTGCAAAGAGTCTAGAAGTCGCATGGCAATGGATCGAGGAAGACCCATCTTTGGAAATAGGCCAACAACTCAAGCAAAAGTTGACGACAGCGAACCTTCCTCGGGCAATGAGCCGCAATATCGAAGATCTTCGTCTCGACGAAGACGCCGGCCCACAAATGGAGTATGTCTTCGACGAGTGGGTTCATCTCTGCCAGAACCCAAATGCGACCGAGAAAGCTGCGTCGCAATTTATCTCCCAGATGTACAAGAGGCTATCGATGGACAAAGACGCAAATATGTGTTTGTTCATGAGACTTTCTATCGACGCCTCTGTTGAGTTCTTCGAGAAGCAAATCTCCATCAACGCCGCCGTGAACGAAGCCTACAGCGCAGTTGATTCACTAGCTAAGCTTATGTCCATGCTCATCAGGGGACGTGAACGCGAGGTTGAGAGCCGAGGCGCGGTTCAGCTTGGTAGACCTGAGTATCTGCAATCTATCTTGGCTCTCACGGGTCTAGTGTTGAATCATCATCACGTCCACAGAGGAGATATGTTCAACCAGAAGGTGTTTTTCAGACTGATTTCTACGCTTCTCTGTGAAATCAATATCCTCGACAACGAATGGGCAGACCAAGAACAAGAGCAAATCCTCATCAAATTTGCGAAATTCTTTTTGCAAATTCGTCCAACGTACTTTCCTGGATTTCTCTTCGGCTGGCTTTCCTTGGTGGCCCACCGTAATTTCATGCCTCAGCTTTTGCGACTCCCTGATCATGCTGGTTGGGGTCTGTACGCTAGCATTGTGGAAAGTCTGATGTCCTACGCCGGCGAATTCTTCAAGCCTCTCCATCTTGATTTACTGGCCAAAGAGGTATATCAAGGCGTCCTCAAGTTTGTTGTGGTCTTGCAACATGACTTCCCCGAGTTTGTGGCTGCAAATCACTCGAAATTTTGCGCCAACATACCCAGTCATTGCGTTCAGTTACACAACTTGATTCTGGAAGCAAAGCCGAACCCGTTCCTCAAGACCCCGGATCCGCTGCAGCCTGGTCTGAAAATTGACCGTATCGGGGACATTCGCGAATCTCCGGATAACATGAACGATTTCGAGGCTCCTTTAAGAAAAAGCGACTTGTTCGAAGTTCTTGAACAGGCACTGCAATCGGGCCCGTCAGAAGATGCCGTTGCTCATATCGCTCATGCAGTGCAACGGAGGAAAGACCGCGAGACTGGACCTGGGTTTGTGCCTATCAACGTGGATCGTAAGCTCCTAGAGTCAATTGTTGTTTATACGGGTATGCATGCCATTGCCAAGGCAGCACAAACAGGCAGTGCAACATTCGTCCAAGCATCGCCTGATGCTGCATTACTTTCCATGCTAGTCCATGAACTCAACCCCGAGGCACGATACTATTTTCTCAGCAGCATCATCGACCAGCTCAGATTCCCTAATTCACACACCCATTACTTCACCCAGGCGCTATTGGAAGTCTTCGGGACGGATCTCAATGATCAGGAGGAGTCTAATATTCGTGGGCAGATTGTTCGCATCCTGTTAGAGCGAATGATCGGGCAGTGGCCACAGCCATGGGGAATTATCGTTATGATTCAAGAGCTTGTCAAGAACGAGCGGTATATGTTCTACGAGCTACCATTCATTAAGTCGCTCCCAGATGTAAGTCTCTCACAAATGTTCAATTGTGTCTGATCCTAACGAAACTCAGATCGCCGAGCGATTTGCTGCCATTGCATCACGTCCTCCACCGATGTGAAGGAGTGGCGCCACATCGGTACCTACTGCTAAATTAATCGAGCATGAGGGCCACCATATACGAATAACCTTGATTTCAATCATCACATCAATGTCTACACAAACACGGCTTTCTAATTGTTACATAACCTAACCAGCACTACCGGCGTTCTTTGTCACAGACCATTGAGGATTTCTTCTCTGCATAGCGAGCGAGGGATGGGTATTTTTGCAAGACTTCGGGTGGGGTTTACGGGAATGGAAGTGCTTTATTCTCACTTAGTTAATGCATCCTACATGATAATGTTTCGTTCCTTCTTCTGTATCAAAGACAGGAGATGGCAAAATACGGGCATGGGCGCGGGGAAAACAGACATATGGCGTGGGGATTTGGGTTGCTTTCTTCTTGTATTCCGTGTAGAGAGGGCTAGGAGACTGTATGTATCATAAAACAGGAGTTGTGATTTCCCGAGCTTGCAATGGACTGAAGTGAATTCTTGTTTCGCTGATTGATGAGCTCAGCGAGTGCTGATTCACGTTGTCAGATCTGCTTCGAGTTCTCGATCTGAAGTCAAATGCATGGTCGACGTTTAGTTCCCGTCCGTCAAGACCCCGCCAACGCCTTTTGGGGGCCAGAATTATCCAAGTGCCGCTCAACCACCAGAACGCGGGGAAGAAACATTTGACTTTTGAGGCGCAAAGCGGTCCTTTGGTGCGAATCGCACAAGTGTCGAGCCACAATTTTCTTCTGTGTATCTGGATCCTCGAAATTTTTGTTCCTCCAAGAGCCGTGATTGCAGATCATAGTAGCAACGACTGTTCTTGGGCCTGCTTGTCTCAACTTGCGAATCCCACAACAACATGTCGACATTCAGGGTTGATAGGAGAAGCCTGAATGCACATTTGGAATACGAGCGCGCTGATTTGGGGGATGACGATAGCGGCGCATTTTAAAGTGACGATGGCGTCCGACTAAGAATTAAAGATGGGGCGCTAGGGACGGCACTGTGGACTCCGCGCCGAGGTCAAGTTTCTTGGGGACGGACTAAGTGGTTCTCTAATTTACTTATATGACAAGGGGGGGAGGGGTTCATTCTGCGGTTTTTTGTTTCTGAGATATAGTTTCTACCTTCTTTCTTTCACTTGAGACAATTAATTTTTTTGGAAGGAGGCCAAGATGTATACCACTACCCTCCTCCCCCTCCTCATCGCCCTAACCAGCGCCCAAAACTTCACCACCTGGTCCCCTCCAGGCCCAGGCGATGTCCGCTCCCCCTGCCCGGGTCTCAACTCCCTCGCAAACCACGGTATCCTCCCGCACTCGGGCAAAGGCATGACGATACCGATCCTCATCAAAGGCCTTAAAGAAGGCATGAATGTCGGTGTTGATTTCGCCACCGTCATTGGCGGCGCTGGTATCCTCAGCGTACCGAATAGTCCTCTGGCTACGAGTTTCGATCTGGATGATTTGGATAGACATAATTTCCCCATTGAGCATGATGCTAGTTTGAGTAGAGCGGATTTCTATTTGAATAATGGCGATGATTATTCGTTTAATCAGACGATTTTTGATACGGTGCTTAAGTATTATGAGGGGATGACGGAGACGAGTATTCCGGTTGCTAGTGCTGCTAAGTAAGTCTTTTTGAGATGGGGGAGAGAAGAGAAGAGGCTAATGAGGGGTAGGTATAATCGTGTTAGGACGGAGGAGGCGAGGGATCCGAGATTCACGTATACGCCGCAGCAATTTATCCTTTCGTATGGAGAGACGGCGTTGTATCTTTCTGTTATGGGAGATCCAACGACGGGAGTGGCGCCTGTGGATTATGTCAAGATATTTTTCGGTCAGTTCACTCCAAGTTGTTCCCCCGGAAGAAAAGTTGCTAATGGTTTGAGTAGAGCAGGAAAGATTGCCGTATAATGAGGTAAGTCTGTTCGACAAATTTGTTCCATTGTCGGTGCCCGATACTGACTTCTCGTTCACAGGGCTGGAGACCTCCGAAGCAAGAAACCAACCTACCCAGTCTGGGAAACATGGTCTTGCAACTTTATGCAGCAAATGAGGAGGCTTTGCCTGAGGGGTTGGAGATCACGGCTAATAGTTTGAAGTTGGCGTTTGGAGGATATGATCCCATCACTGGTGTTTTGGCTCATGTCTTGCGGTGAGGGATCTGGAAGTTTTCAGGTGAGAGGGAAAGAAGACATGATGTTATGAACACACTGGAAATGTATACGATGAATAATTCTCGATCATTATATGATGTCCCAATAATGGAACTTTTAGCGTCTTTCAGCAAGGGTCAATGCTAATTGCTTTCTGAATTCGAAACTGAGCAAACAGCCTGCAGGGTGGGTAAGCGTGGGCCAAAAGCAGGCTCGTATGAAGATGGCCCGTTTTACGTGTGTTCATACAGACCAGGGCCCCGGCTTCTTGTGAGGGGCAGTGAAAAGCCTCACATATTTCATTGGCTGAGAATTGACATGCATATTTGCAGCATGGCCACCCGTTTGTTTTTATCCGGAGAGCCTAACCTTTGTGCTACGGTGTAAGGCTGTGATATAAACGGTCGCGATGTCTCAAAATTTGAAAAGTGGAGTATGTTCAAATATCGTGGTAACCTTCCCCTCGCTAAATCAAAATGCGTCTGCTCAATGCTAGAACTATGGAGCTTAAAGAGTTCATGGGTGATGATAATCTCCCGCTGTACGCGATACTTTCTCACACCTGAGGCGATGAAGAGGTCAGCTTTTAAGATCTAGCTCGTCCAGACTGGAAGGAGAAAGCTGGATTTGCGAAGATCAATTACTCATGCAAGCAAGCTGTCAAAGAGAAACTAAAGTGGGTGTGGGTTGATACGTAAGCTCATGAGTTCTGCTCCTTTATGCAGCTTGTTGACCAGTATAGGTGTTGCATTGATAAGACCAGTAGTGCAGAGCTCTCTGAAGCAATCAATTCTATGTTTCGGTGGTACAAAAGAGCGGTGATCTGCTACGCATACCTTTCCGACGTGGAGTTGGGGGGAGGCGTGGACATGCACCCCTCGTATCCAGGAGTGCCTTCGAAATTTGCCCAGAGCCGATGGTTCAGTCGCGGTTGGACGCTGCAAGAGCTCATAGCTCCCAAAGAAGTGGTTTTCTACTCTCGAGATTGGGGCATAATTGGCTCAAGAGAAAGGTTATGCCTCGCTCTCGAGGAGATAACCGGCATAAAGCGGGACTTGCTCAACACCGGAGATGTAAAATTCGCCAGCGTGGCTGATAGAATGACTTGGGCAGCCAAACGAACTACAACTCGAGTTGAGGACGTGGCTTACTGTCTTCTCGGTATTTTCGATGTCAATATGCCGCTTCTATATGGTGAAGGTCAAAAAGCATTTACCAGACTGCAAGAGGAAATTTTGCGGACGTCGACCGACCAATCAATCTTTGCATGGAGTCTAAATCCCCATATTGCCATCAGGGAGTACTTCTCGGACGTCGAACGAGTGCTCCGGCCTGCACCCACGAAAGATGGTGGCCTACTCGGAGGAATTTTAGCAAAGTCTCCCACGGACTTTACCGCAGTTGAAAACATCGAAGCTTTCGAATACTGGCCAGGCCACCATGGTACCCCCCCTCGAATCCATAGCAAATGCATCTACATAGATTTGCCAGTACTACCATCCACTTCAGACCCTGAAACGTATTTCGCAGTTCTTGGCTGTCGTCAGCGCAATGACACCTCTAGTCTGCTAGCAGTTCCTCTTCGGAAGTGGGGACTGGGTGGATTTTCAGGACGCCTGAATCTCTTGGTGCGGATTCCAATTACCTATTTTTCCACATTTGAGAAAATCCGCGGACAGATGCGATCCTTGCAGATAAAAGGAGAGCGTGGTGAACGCAGGCCCGACGATAAATATTTTTTAATATACGAATTGCCTCCTAAAACTACCGGCTACACATTTCCTGCAGTATTCGTATACCGAGGCGCACGTTACGATCGCCCAACTGGAATAATAACGCCAGGTGAAGCTTCTTGGGAACCCCAGGCAATCTTGCTCTTCCAGAGAGATATCCATGATTCTTTGGATCCCAGTCGTTCCCGCTTTGTAATTGCGTTATATTCCAGGAACGGTACGGATATGACTCATCGAGTGGAAGCTATCGCCAAGCCAATTACTCGAGGTCAAATTGTCCCCCTTAGTCGACTGGAAGAGCTCTTCAATTCGTCATTTGACCCGGGAAATGATGGTCATGTAACAAAAAACCACCAGAAGCTAGAAGTTTCAATAAGTGACACTACTCAATTATCGGTCCAGTTGGGCTTGGGAGCCTCGGGAGCCCGATTGCCATGGGAACCAACGCTGAACACTATCTCTATAGCTATTAATGGGCTTTCAGTAACAAGAAAGGGTTCGGATTGGAGGGCATTGGTTGTGGATGACTCTGATGCAGAAGCCAACCCCCAGCCGACCGACCCCCAACCGACCAGGGCATTGTACCGGCGTGCTCCTAGCCTTCTTTCGAAGTTGAACCTCAACCAATTGACAAGAGGCCACCAAAAAGTTCGGGACTTGGTCAGACATTCAGTTTAGTAAATCACCCGGGGTGGTGGCGAAAAGAAGGGGGGGTTTGACGCCTTAAGACTGCAATGGAGAGCCCAGCCAAAGTCATATTACTTTTGCAATACCAAACCGCTGACCTGAAAGCCCAGAAAATGAATATGTCCCGATTCTGTGACCTCTTCTACCAATAAATCAGTTATAGGCAAAATCTTGATCTGAAAGTTTCAGAGGAAAAATAGAAGAAGCCTTGGTAGTAGCGAAATATTCGACACCCTAGATTAGCACATTCCGTGCAAATTCAAATAGAAAGAAGCTAAACAAGATTTTATTTCCCTCGAGAAATCAACATATTTGTGTACGTGCCATTTTGGGGTTGGAAGAACTCACCCTGTTGGTACCTAGGTATTATCAATTAATTTTCCCTTTCTTCTCCATCGCATTCAGTTAGTAAGCTTGCTGTTCTTGCTCAGGCACTAATCATCCTCAGCTTATCCTCGGCTTAATCAATTCATTTAAATTATATAAACAATCTAAATAATTTATTTGAATACCCCAAATATTTTAAATATTTTAAATAATTTATTTAAATAAGATTTATTATATTATTATATATTTTTAATTTTTAATTTTTTAATTAATTATATTTGATCTAATTTTTATTTTTTTATATTATTTTTATTAAATTTTGATAATAATATTTAAAAAATTCAAAATAAATATTTTCTAAAAATATATTTAATATTTTATTTATAATATAAATTAAATTAATATAAATATTTTTAAAAAAAAAAAAAATTTTTTTATAAAGTTTTTATTATTTTATATTTTTTTTAATTTGAATACTTTTTTTTTTATTTTTTTTATTTGATCGATTTTTTAAATCTTTTTATAAAATTTATTTTATTAATTATTTTTTATTTATTATTTTAATATTTTTAATATTTAAAAAAAAATTAATAAAATGTTTTTTGTATAATTTTATAATAAAAATTTTAATATTAAATTAGAAATTATTAATAGAAAAAAGATGAAAAAAGATTTTTAATTAGAAATAAAAAAATTATATTTATATTTTAATATAATAAGATTAATAAAAATTATTTTTTGATTTTAAATAAAAAAGTTTTCTAATATTTATTTTTTATTAAATAAATTTAAATTTAAATATTTTAGAATTATTTTAAATAATATAAAAATATCAAAAAATTAGGTTAAATATATTATATATAATATTATAAATATTTATAATAATAATATTGTTAGACTAGATTTTATTATCTATTTATGGAAAAATCTTACAATAGGTTAATAATAGATTGAACAGAAGTTAAAAATAGATCCTAAAATAATAATTATTATTTCAAATATAAATTTCAGATATAATATTTTTATATTTTTGAATTATTATATATAATTATTAATAAAATATAATTTATAAAAAGAAATCAATTTATATTATAAAAAAATAAAAAAAATAAATATGATATAATAATTTATTTTATTTATTTTGGAATATAATTTTAATTAAATAATTAATATATTTATAAAAAATTAAAAATTAAATTAAAAATATAAAATTAATTATAAATATAAATATTTATATTAACAAAAATTAATAAATTTATATAATTAACTTATTGTTCTAGATTAGATTAAGATTTTTATTATTATATAAATTTTTTATATTTTTAAATTTTTTCGAGATTTGGTGAACGATTAATAATTATTTTATTAAAATATCATTTTTGGGATGTTTTAAAATGAAAATAAAAAGGCAGATTTGTAATATAAATTATATAAAATATTAAAAATATAATATTTAAATTAGATAAAAAATAAGATTTTATTATTTTATATTTTGGAACTATTTTTCAAAATTTAATTATATAAAAATTTATAATTTTGATTATTTTTTTATAATCCAATTTTTATATATTTTATTAAATTTATTATAAAATTTTTTTTTAGAAATTATAAAATTATAAATAAGTTTTTTAATTTTAATTTATTTAAAAATAAGATATTCCAATTTTATTAAAATTTAGAAATCTTTAATCCATTTTTTTTCAAAAAAAAAATAAAAAAATAAATATAATAAATATATTTAATAAATATATAAAAAATTTAGATTTTTATTTTAAATATAAATTCTTATTTATAATTTATAATTTTGAAATAGAAAATCTATTCCTAATTAATATATTTTATTAATAATTATTAAATAAATCTATTTTTAAAATTAATAAATTTTTAAATAAATTCTATTTCATGATTTAAAAAATAAAATATAACGATCATATTAATAAAAATATTTATTATAATTATTATATATTGAATAATATTGGAACTAATAATTAAAACAATTTAGTAATAAATTATATAATATTATTAATAATAGATTTCGGTCTATAATTTTAATAATATTTTCTAATAGAAAAATAATATAAATTTAAAAATAGTTCAAAATTTATTATTATTAAATAAAAACTAAAAATTTTATTTTTAGATTTTGAAAATAATATAATTATTATAGATCAATAAAAAAAGTTATATATAAAAAAAAAAAATTATTATTAAAAAGTTTTATAAATATTGGAAATTTTAATCGAATAAATTTTTTTTTTAATAAAAATAAAAATAATTTGATTAGGTATTATTAGATTATATTTTTTTATATTTATATTCTAATATTAGAATACGATTGTTTAATATCTAGTTTATTTATTATTATTTCTATTTATAATAAAAAAAACTAAGATATTTTTTATAATATAATCTAATTTTATTAACAAAAAATTAAAATAATAATTTATTTTGATTTGGAATTAGAAAAATATTTTTATTTATTAATAAAATTTAAAAAAAAAATAAATAAATTTATATATTTTTTTTAAATTTTTTCAAAATTCATATAATATAAAATATTAATATTATATTTTTAAATAATAAATCAATTGTTTAAAAATAGAAATATATTTATAATTATTATAAAAAAATTTTTAAAATTATTTATAGATTTATAAAATTATATTTCTTTTATAATAAATAGATTATAAAAAAAAATTAGTAAAAAAATTATTATCAAATTTATTTAGATAACTATAAATCTCTATTAATTTAATATGATCTATTTTTTTATAGCAGGATTTTAGTTTCGCCTAATATATATTTTTTTTATTTAAATAATATAATACTTTCAGTTACTAAATAAATATATCAGTTTTATAATAAAATTAAATAAAAAGATCATATTTTTAATTATTTTAAAAATTTCAAAAAATATATTAAAAATCTATATAAAAATAATATTATTTAAATATTTAATTTTAAAATCATATTATCCCGATGTTTTTATATCAATATAATAAATGAAATTTTATTTTCAAAATAATCATAATATTAAATTTGTTAAAAAAACGAAAAAGTCTCAATCCCTGGATAAAATAAATATTAATTATTTTAAAATTAAAAAAATCAGAAATATTATTAAATATGAATTAGATATAAATATTGGAAAATATTTTAAATTAATATATAAATTTATATATTAGATGATAAAATAATAATATCAAAAAAAAATTAATATATTAAATTTAACAATTTGTTTTTTTTTTTTTTTTTTTAAATATTTTTTTAATTTTTTTTTTTTAATTTTTTTATTATTTTTTTTTTTTAATTTAAAAATTTTAATTTTAATAATATATTATTTAAAA
>Ga0247778_1000501_pt1 | contig 46555 bp, 53 predicted proteins | sample UWRJL049202B5_FD_179939 | JGI IMG/M metagenome (GOLD analysis project Ga0247778, IMG submission 179939) | Plant litter microbial communities from Arlington Agricultural Research Station in Wisconsin, United States - UWRJ-L049-202B-5 | ecosystem: Environmental > Terrestrial > Plant litter >...
GCCACTAACCCTCCATCTTTAGCTGCTGGGACGGCAAGAACCTCGACAGCCCCGACCACCAATCGCACATGTACAACACCATAACCACATACGGTTTCCAAAACGCCGGGCCCTGCCCCTCCACCCACCCCGTGCGCGTCCCGCAAGTCGTCTACGAAACGGTCTGGGACACCACGAAATTCAACTCTCTGTGGGATGAATCCAAAGGCAACCCGTTCGTCTGGTCTTTTGAGGGAACCAAGGGCTATGGTACCCATGCGGATTACATGTTTGGATGGCAGGGAGATAGTTTGGCGAGGGCGATGGCCAAGAGTGAGTGTTTTTATGATGGGTGTGGTAGTATTAAGAAGCAGGATATGAGTGTGGCGAATAAGTGTACGGTTAAGGATATGGTGGGGGAGAATACCGAGGGCTGTGAGTATTTTCTGAGTTAAGATGAGAGATGATTGTTTTTGCTGACTTGTGATAGGGGTCGATCATCTTCCGGGAATGGAGAAGAAGATGTAAATGCGCCGTCTGATGAGATGGGCTTGTTGCAGACTTCGGTGTGATATGCAACAGCTTGGCTGCGTTGTGGGGATGAGTGGTTGTTTGAGTTGCTTAAATAATTTGGTGGCGGGATTGACACTCGTTTGTAATGTATTCAGTCTTTTTAAATGATGTTGTTGATCTTTCTGGAATTGGAGCGGGTGTTGTGAAGATACGTTGCTGTCGTGGTTGATTTTGGATGGGAAAGGGGGCGGCGGCCGTAGAGCTTCTGGACTTGAGAAATTCAAATGCGAGCACTCAGATTGGCTAGCAGTCTTTTCAACGCCGACTGAGTGAAACTCATGTTCAACGAGCTTCATTCTGCTATCATAATTCCGCCATGAATAGAGATTATCATTTGACACCTCCTGTTTTGTGGACCACCACTAAACGCCAGTCCATGCCCCCTACGCCACCAATGCAATAATCATACACCATCATTCTTCCTCGTCGTAATCGTCATCGCTCAAGTCCATAAGACTAGAATCGCCCTCAAACATCCGACCATGGGGCCTGGCTCCAGGATTTCTGTCGTGTAACCCTTCGCTGATTCTCCCTCGAGACTTTTCCTTGCCCTTCCTAGCATTCATAGTAGCGACAATCCTCGAAGCCTCCGCTTTTTTCATCGTCAATTCTCGTTCAAATTCATCGTCGTCCTCGAATTCTTCGTTACCTCCTGCGCTTCCACCTGCTGTTTCTTCGAGCGCTTTATTCAAGAGCTCGGTGGCGATTGCATCTTGTGGTGATATCGCCAATGCCTCGTGAAAGACATACACAGCATCAAACGGCCGTCTTTGTTCCATTAAAACTAGGCCTTTCGCACAAAATATCGAAGGGTCCTTCCCTCCCTGTCTGAGCACCTCATCAAATTCTGCCAAGGCCTGATCCCAGTGGTGAAGCCTTCGATACGCATGGCCTAAGTTTGCGCGAGTCGAAATCCACGCTTGAGAGTCGCTGTCGATTTCATCTGCGATCTCCAGAGACTTCGTGAACATGGAGACGGCATCTTGGAGACGCTCTTGGTGGTAGAAGACAACACCCATTTCGTTGAGAAGTAGCGGGTCCGTTTTGCAGAGGCCATAGGCAGTCTTTAGAAACTCGTCTGCGAGAGTCATGTTGTTTAGCATGTGATTTTGCATTCCCAGAAACAGTTGAGGCAGATGTGTGCCCATGAATAGCCTAGCAGCGGTTGAATAGGCAGAAATTGCTTGGTCGTGCTCTCCCTCCGCCGCAAAGGTATGTGCAAAACCAATCCATGCTGGCCCGAAATGCGGGTCCATCATACTAGCTTTACTGAAGTACCGGCGAGCTTCTGCAACTTTGTTGATCGCCAAGTAATATATCCCAACAGCGAGCCACGAACATGGCTCCTCGGGGTGGTTATCGGCAAGATCGTGTGAGACGAGGAAAAGGGCATTCTTTAGTTGTAACTCGTAGAGACATGCTAGGTGAAGTGGGTATATGCTGAAGTTGTATTTGTCGTTCTGGAGAATGGAATTCGTGATTGCCAGTGCATCTTTGAATCTGCATTGTGTGAAAAGAAGATCTGCCTTGGAAAGCAGTAGGTCTGGGTTGGTCGCGAGGTTGTAATGTGTGGAGAGCGTCTCCGTCGCAGCGGTAAATGTTGCTGGGTTCTTGTATTTCGACAATCTCGTGGTGTACAGCATTTTGGTGAACTCAGCAGCTTCTTGCGAGGAGGATGTATCGTCATTTATCTGGATGGCGTCGAAGTCGAGGGATTCCAGGAATTGCCATTCCTCATCGGGTGACATTAAGCAATTCTTCATGAGCTGCTCAAAAGCCTCGAAACATTGTACATCTATCCGGACCGCATCTTTGTAGCATTCCTTTGCACGATCGAAAGCATTCTGCTTAGCATAACAGAGTCCTCGGAGAAAGCACATTGCTGCCTCAAATCGAATGTTCGCCGCATCTTCTTGTGCCACTTCATCCCTTTTCTCATGTCTTTCCGCCCTTCCTACAGTCTTCCCGTGATGTGTAGATCCGCCTCTGGTGTGCTGGAGTTTCCGCCGACTGTTACTCGAGCTTGTTATGAGATGGGTGGGATTCTTCTCGCCGAGGACATTGAGGGCCTCTTCGAATCTAGATTGCTTGATCAAGCAGTGCCCAGCAAGGTACCGACACGAAGGATTTCGAGCGATTAGGTCTTGTTTGGAAAGGAAGCTCTGCGCTCGAGTATAGTTGCCGGTGGAGAAATGGACTTGTGCAAGCCAGAAGGCGTCTTTGTCATTTTCTTGCAGATGTGTTAGTACATATGTATTTCTGGAGAGTTCAAGAAATAGTACTTGTCAGAGCCAGCAGCTTGTCTCCTATGAAAATGGCCGAATCGTACTGATGTTTATTAAGGGCATCCTGGCGCCAATCCCTCAAGAACTTCTCCATGATGAAATTCGTAGCATTCGTAGACGAAATCGTACATTCATAAGTCGCATTCCATGGAAGAACAGGATTCCTACAGTTGGAAGAGGAGAAATTGAGGATTTGTTGTTTTCTGGGAGAAATCGAAAAGAAGGCGCGTTTGGAGAACGCGAGGCTGACAACAGAAGGGCTGCGCTTGCGGGTCGAAAGGGGCACCGTACACGCCACTACAACTACCTCTTATTTCCATCTCGACTACCTTCTCTCCAAACTTCCCCAGCAAAGAAATTATTTTGTCTACAACAACAACAACACATTCTCAACTTGACCTTTGGATACCCTCAACTCCACGACGATAATACCCCTTTCTCTAGACCGCCATGTCTGAACGAAAGGTCCTCACCAAATACTACCCCCCCGACTTCGACCCCTCCAAGATCGTCCGTTCCCGCGGTCCCAAGCAAGCAGGTCCCAAAGTCCAAACTGTCCGTCTCATGGCGCCCTTCCCCATGAAATGCACAGCATGCGGCGAATACATCTACAAGGGGCGCAAGTTCAACGCGCGGAAAGAGACCACCGAGGACCGCTACTACTCGATCCCCATCTACCGCTTCTACATAAGATGTACGCGATGTTCGGGAGAGATCACATTCAAGACGGATCCGAAGAATATGGACTACGAGTGCGAGCGTGGTGCGAAGAGGAATACGGAGCCGTGGCGCATGAATGGGGGTGGGAAGCAGGAGAGCGACGAAGAAAGGCTAGATCGGTTGGAGAGGGAGGAGGAAGAGAAGAATGCTATGCAGGAGCTTGAGACGAAGACTCTGGATGCGAAGCGTGAGATGGCTGTTGCGGATGCGTTAGACGAGATCCGGACACGGAATGCCAGGAATGAGAGGATGGGTAAGGATGGAGTTGAGGTTGGGGTTGCGAGGGAAAGTGTGGATGAGGAGAGGCAGAGGCAGGAGCGGGAGGACGAAGAAGCGGCTAGGAGAGCGTTTATGAGGCGGCAAGAGGCATTGGAGGAGGTTATTGATATGGACGAGGAGGACGGTGTAGAAGAGGGACCCCCGATTACGAAAGAGGCCGCGCTAGAGATGCCACCACCGAGTTTCAAGAGGGTGGTGAAGAAGAAGAAAGATCACGCTGCTGCGTTGGGGATCAAGAAGAAGCCGTCCTTAGTTTGAGGACTCGGCTGGGTGTTATTGGCGTTTTTAGAGTCCCAGATGGCGTAGGGGATAACAATGTGTGGTCCGCCGGTTTCCACTTTCGACCACTCAGCCCGATTCTGCGGCCACTCACTGGCCCTTCATAGGCTAGTCGGATCTTCATATCATAATTTGATACACATTTTGATAGAAAGAGAAGGCAAGTTCCCAAGTCAGTGCGGGAAATTTTTATCGATTAATCTCGCGAAATAGGATCTGTATTTGCTCCTGTCCTAATCGTGCCAGACCATCCCGCATGCCGTATCCGAATCGCGTTTTTCCCATCCCAGGACTAAAAGAACCCCCAAATACTTATTCGCCAGATCAATGCTATTCCTCATCAACACTCGGCGCCTGGCCAGCTCGCAATTGTCTCAAGAAACATTGTCGATGCAGCGCCATAAAATCGCAGCCCAGGAACGCCATCATCCCGTTCACAGCGAATATTACCACCACTATGTCCGCGGCAAAGGCTATACATGATTCGATGTCTTGGAAACTCGCGGTCTGAGCCTTGCAGGTGTGGTTCTCTATGGTTATAATGAGTAGTTCGACCAGGATTAGGCCACCAAGCCATAACATTAATGAACGTCTCATATGAACCTCATAGGGTAGAGGCGTGGAGGCGCAAGGGCACTGCTTGTTGTGGTGGCTATCGGTTTTCATGTCGATAGCTGGGATTTTCCATGATTCGAGGAGAACTTCCTGATGTCTTGCTGTCTTGTTGTTTTTATTGGGCATTGTGGTTGTGGCAGTGTTTGTTGGTGTGTGGTCTGTGGTGTGTCTGTTATATATGTTGTGCTGCCAGAATCGGAATGGATAAAAGCTTCCACGCGTCACTTCTATCAGTTTCTGTTACAGCCAGCATTCGATATGTTTTGACGCGGAGTCGTCTTTATGGGTATTCGAGTCCTTTCTCACACTTTCCAGTCTGAAAGTTGCATATTGTCATCAATCACAAGCTGCTTCTGGATTCTGCTGCAATGGTCTTTTCATTGATCTCTAAAGACTGGATCTATCTTCATTCCCATGTAAATATTCCTTGCTGCAACATCAATCAACAACTCCCACCCATTCATAATTCCCCCTTCCATCTTCCAAATGCAAACCTTCACAACCCCTCCCCCACCTCTCTCGCCCCATAAATTCATCGTCCAAAGCAACGCTTGACAGACCTAACGATCTTAGGACTAAAAACACCACTCAATCAGCATTCACCTCAAACCAACACAACAAAGGAACAACATACGTGAAGTAAGGTTCTACCTGCGTAACACTACAAGCATACAACACACCCCTCGCCGCATAGTAGGCCATGATATTGCACGGCACAGCCGTCGCCATGAAGAAATACATGTCTTGTCGGTGTTCCGGGTTGCTGAGGTCGAATTCATTGAATGGGATCTCGGGCATTGCAGTTACGACCACGTGGAAAGCGACGAGCATGACGCACATGGCGAGTAGAACGATCCACATGACGAGGCCGGTGATGGCATTGACGCGGGTGGAGCGGCTGGCTTTGACGGCTTTTTGGGCGCAGGAGCAGGAACAGGAGTTGGTTTGGTGGGAGGGTTGGGCTTCGATGTCGAGGGCCTTGAGGGCGGCTTTCTCGTCGTGGGAGGTGGTGGATAGCTTTTCGGACATTTTGGCCGTTGTTGTGCTTGTATGGTGGGTAGGTTTGGTGTGTGGTGTTGTGTTAGGGAAAGCTGGAGGGAGTTCCTAGGTGGAAGGTGGTAGAAAGATAATTTTCTCGTTCGTTCGTTCGTTCGGTTGTACAGGTCGTTCACATGTTGTATTGAATTTGGGTTGAGAATGAGTAAGTTCACAGATTTGCGGCGTAAATTGGGAATTGCACAGGCTGAGACGAAGTTGATTGAGTGTTAAGTCCTTGGTTTCTTGCTTGAGATGCAAAGTCTAATTCGACACGGGCGTCACAGTTCCAGTTACGAAACGTATGGTCAATTTGTTTATTGCCAAAGCCAGAATGCCTCCCCTTGCTCTCCATCCTCTCAATATGTAAGTTTCCCAACCCAAAACTGAACTTCACCCCTGTTCAGGAATCCCCTACAAACGCAGCCCGTCACGGTATCCTCCACCCTTCATTCCTTAATCCATGTTTTTGGAAATCGCTTCGTATGTCTGTGTAGGGCCAAATAAAGTTAGAGTCAGAGATATTTGATAATGACTAAGTAGAGACCATTCAGGGCAGACTTACAATAGCACAAAGAGCACCTATGTGCCTCCCCGAGTCCATTTTGCTTTGAAGATATGGGACGTTACGTGGAACAATTTGATCCCCAACAACGTGCCAAAAACCAGTAACAAAACACCGCCCACCAAGCTCACGAGGGACAATGCGAGATTGAAATAGAAGGCCTCACTGGGATAGAAGGCCACGCCGGTCCAAGATGTAGTCAACTTTCTCTCAAGAATAGAAAGCACTACGTGGAAAAGGAATGTCGATATCATAACAAGCGCGCCGAAGCATACGAAAGCGGTTTCTAGTGCCAACGGCACAATGAGCCGGAAGATCTGACGCTTGCTAGCGCCATGGATGGCGAGACAATGTATACAGTGATCCTGGCTGTTGGCGCATTCCTAGGAGTTCAAAGAACACGAGCCGACCGAAGGGATATGGTCAATGATACAGAAGATCTGCTGCTTTTCGGGGGCCACATTTTCGAGGTCGTTATTGGCTTGATAGATATCCTTCTCGAAAATAGGGAGGAGGGTCGCTCTTGTTTTTCGGAAGATATAGTGCTTGGTGTTGTTGTTTGTGGGTTGTGAGACGATGGTTGTGGTGATGCGGGAGGTGGGAGGTGGGAGGTTGAGTTATAGGACCTTCGATGTGTGTGGCAGAAGCTCAGCTTTTATGTCTAGGAACGCGCTAAGCTAGCAGCTGATGCAGGCAGTGCAAAGTGGGTGAATTGAGCTAGTCAACTTGTTTCAGGGACGAATCATGAGTAAGTGGCGTGACGTGTGAAAGTGGAGTTTTGTATGGCTACAAATGTGGCCGGGCTTTCTTTGTAACTGCGAGCAAATCGGCACAGTTCTCGGCCAACTGTGTTTCTAAAAGCTACTTGAATGGTAGTAGACTGGTACTATAGCACCATGTCTGGAATTCCTTGCTTCCAATGACGGAGCACCTCAGGAGGCGTCAGTGAAAGAGCAAATTCTTATTTTTAGGTTAGGGAAAAGAAATATCATGTCTAAATGCCACTTCTCTGAACAGACAAAAAAGCCTAAGCACTCACATTCTGTCAATGTTTGGCTTCGGTAGCATCTCTTCGAAACAGTGACTCGGAACTCTCGCCAATATGTTTCAGGATTCATTCCACAATTCGAAACAAAAGTACTTATCTCCTATCGTGTTATAACTGAAGTGTAGTATCTGGTATGAAGAAGATCGAGTTCACAGGCTTCTTGTTTAGGATGGGAATTGCAAAGGCTGAGACGGAATTGGTTGAGGGGTGTCTCCTTAATTGGATTCTTGAAAGTCCCATATTATAGTCTCACACACCAAAAGAACACAACGCCGTATCGTTTTTGAGATACTATCGTCACTTTGTCTATCGCCAAAGCTAGAACGCCACCTCAGCTGCATATCTACATGCTTAACTTTCCCAACCATAAACTCAATTCATTTCTTGCTAAGAGATTGCGTGCAAGATGGAATTCGTTACGCTATCCTCCACTCTTCGTCTCCCGGCTCCTGTAATCGAACATAAGACAGAAATAGAGGTCTTGGCCAATAATGATGCAGAGGCTATAAACAGACTCACAACAGTATAAAGAACAACTATTTACCTCCCCGAGTCCACGTTGCCTTGAAAACATGGAACGCTACATGCAACCTGTTTATCACCAACAATATAGCCCAGACCAGCGACGTATAAACGACCTCCTCAATCATGATACGCAATCCGAAAGCACCCCGGGAAAGCATGCTGCTCCGCTTTGGGACCAGCTCCCCCCTCAGCATAGGGAGGGCCATTTCGGAAATGAACCTCGATATCATATAGCTCATGACCGCGGCGTTCAAAGCCAAAAGCATAATCATTTCGAAGATCTGGCTCTTGCTAGCACTACCATGGGTGGCGAGACAGTGGTCACAGCCCCGACTCTTATCACATTTCGAGTTCAAGGGACACGGGCCAGTTATGTGCAGACGGTTCATGATACAGGAGTCGTGTTGCTTTTCGGGTACTGTTTCTTCGAAGCCGTCCTTGGTTTGTTTGATATCCTTCTTGGAGGTAGGTTGAAAGGGGACTTCTTGCTTTTCGGAAGACATAGCGCTTGATGTTCTTGCTGGCTGGTTGTGGAGAGGACGGTTGTGGTGCGTGAGGTGGGAAGGCGCCAGAAGCCCAGCTTTTATGGCTGAGTATCAGACCCAACGAGCGGCTGGTGAATGTCACAAGGGGCCAAGTCGAGATTTTGGTAACTTGAGCTCGTCTGTTGCAATCCACATGTGAAATATGGGTATCTTGAAATCTCGAACGACCTCAAACCAGACTATTGAGACCACGAGTTTGAATACTTTCCGCGGGAACATGAGGTAGGAATTGGTGCAGAAACTATAGCTGGGCACCATGAGAACCACATCGAGCTGAAAGAAATTAACTCTGAAGTCAATGACGCAAGCGGAGAACTTTGGTCAACGAAGGCCTGGTCATTCAACAACTTTCTAGTACGAGTACCTGAACTCCTGATTCTCCTTATCAGTCTTATCCATAAACTCCGAATCAACAACATGATCATAACCCCCCATATCCCGCTCCTCCCTATCCCTCTTCCGGTTCTCAACCCACAACAAGCCAACCAAAACCAAAATAGCAACAACAGCCAGCAACCCCGTCGCCATAATCGCAATCTTCGCGGGTATATATTCCGGCGGGTCCTTCCCATCAGGTTGAAACGTCAACGGCCCAATAATATTCCCAATACAAAAGCTCATCAGGAGAATCGCATTTATAGTCACTTTTTTCGTATGACCGGCGTAATTCGCTGCTGCGAGAGAGTACATCAGTGGTAGAGCCGCTCCTCCTGTGTTCGTCATGTAGTTTCCGATTAATTTACCGGCTCCTGCGTTCTTTGGTAGGAAGGCCATTAGTGCACCGCCGATGATGGATGGAATGATCAGAGCGACGGCGTTCAGGCCGCGGCTGTTTGTGCGGCCTGCGACGAAGGTTGCGGAAAGTATTGACACGATCGATACCCCTCCGCTGGGAAGTGACAGAAGGGCTGTCTGCTTCGATGTGTAACCAAGACTAAGAGCTGTCAGCATATTCGTCTGAAGGTCATTTTATATCTGTACCCTTTGATAATCGTAGCTTGGTAGCTGCTGATGGCACCATTGGAAACACTTGACGATGCAGTATGCAAGCTGATGAGCCAAGTGTAAGGACTCGTGATACACTCCTTCGCCTGGCTAACTTTGAACGTTTTATTCTCAACACCAGTCTTATTCTCCCTCAACCTCTCAATGGCAAATATCTTCTCATCGTGCGAAAGCTTGCTTTTCATCGGATTGTCGGGCAAGAAAAGGACAACGCAGATTCCGATAGCGATAGTGACAACCCCGCAAACGAGAAACATGATTTGCCATGATGTGAAAGTCTTTCCCGTGTAGTGCTGAAAGCCGTAAGAAAATAGAGCACCGACAATCGTTCCAGTTCCGGTTCCGAGATACCAGATTCCGATTCGAAAAGGCTGTTCGGCTTTCTTGTACCACATCCCAGTGACTAGAATCAAGCTTGGCGCAACTGCAGATTCGAAGCATCCGAGCAGGACTCGAAGAGCAACGAGTGAAGCAAAGTTCTTGCAAGCGCAGTTGAGAGTGACACATATCCTGGGAATTGTTAGTACGGTGTGATATTCTGAAAACGGGACCGACATACCCCCAAAGAATGACCTGGAGCCCTAAGTATTTGGCTGTCGGAAACCGCTGCATCATATATCCTTGCGGAATCTCACACACGCAGTACGAGACGTAGAACGCGAGAGCAAGGTATGAAAATTGAGATGCTGTGGTACCGGTATCCTCCTTCAGACCCATCACGTTTGCATAGTTGATTAGGGTCTTGTCCAAGTATTGCAAAATGTAACAGGCAAACATCAACTTGAAGCCCTATCAGCAGATGCAAAATTCAACGTAATCTACTACTCACTGGCATAACCATCCAATCGATCTTTCGAAGAAGCTTCTTCTCATCAATCTCGACCAGAGTTCCGTGCTCTTCTTCTCGCCGAAGAAATTTGAGAGCCTCGTCGGCCCCAGAGATTGGAGACGTTGGCTTTTCGGGATCTCCAACCCTTGAACTCCCAATCTTTTCAATATCGGCCATAGTTGAAAGTGATAGGAAAGTAAATGCAATAAAGTCGGGTAGAAATGAAGCTGCACAAGTTACACCACAAAGGACGAGGGCATCTTGAGCCTTTCACTATCGAACATCCCCAATTGGCCGTCGCGCAGCTTGGAGCTGGCAAGTTGGTATCGAATCATCTTCTTTATCGCCTCTGGTTCTGTCCCTGATGATCTCGAAGTGAGCTTCCCATTTGGGTATCTCCTATCTATGGAACTCCGATAGTGTTTGGTATGCATGCAAGATACGTCTTTGGTGAATAAATCTACCGGTATGCACATCCACTTAGACGTCAGCGGGATCGAATCTGGGGCGACTAAGCTTCCGGATATCGGGAATATCGAATGTATGTGGTGATGAACTGACGTTGTTGTCGTGGTAGGGGACAAAAGTGGGATGCGCGACCAGGGTACGTGGGTCTGAGAACGGCAATTGCATCTGTCCCACTCGTCCCACTGCCAAAATCCAATAATGAGTTGAAGTTTCGTTCGTAGACACTTTGACTCTTAACTTGCCAAGTATAAAAAAAGCTCTTGTGGTTATCATTGTGGGTCTTTTAAAGATGAAGGGCCGGCCACCCAACCCGACACCATCGTGAGGGGCAAATCGATCCTCATCGACATAGAGTGACACCACTTGCAGAAAGATTGGTCCGACTGATAGAGCAAGTGGAATGCTCGTGCTTGCCAAAAGTTTTAGCTTCTAACTCTCCCCAAAATCTCCCATATTCCACCAATTCACACTTCCTCCAATCTCAGGGCGCTGTTGGAAAAAGTTCTCAGCTAAAACAGCCAATTCATCATCCGAATAATGCAATGGAGCCCCACTAGAAGATATCATCGAATCCCCAAGATTGAAATAAGCGTTGGGCTCGTCTGTATGATTTCGCTCCGTCATCGGATTTCCGAATTCCTGTCCCTCGACTCGAGTAGGCTCAGGAAGCACCGACGTTTGTGCCATTTCTCTCCTGGAGCCGCCGAACCCTGAATACAACGATGGCCCAAAGAGACTCCTAGCAGAACTGGCTACTTCGCTCGAAGATGAATACTCCAGGATTTCAAAGAACTGCCCCAAGTCGATCAATAACTTGCGGTTCTGACGGGTAGGCACTTCGCTAGCGACGTGGGTTGATGAAACTGTTTCTCCTAATCTTTGAAGTTTGTCTGCCTGAGAAATGAGTTAGAAGCTGAGGGCTGCCTTCAAACAGGTGTGCTAGGCCAAAGGAACTTACGATGCGCCCAACATGAGGCCACTGTGCTCCAAGATTTCGGATGAATCCCAAGCACTTGCCAAAACAATCCTGCTTCTCTTTTCGTCTTGTTGTATCATCCACAAAGCTCTCCTGCAAATATATTGTTGCAACAATTGCGACACAGTGGCCTAGAAATGGGTCTGTCGCTTTGAATTGCTTTGCTTCGAGCATGTCGATGAAGTTGATGATCCAAGAGGCATGTGAGGATATGAGATCAGAAGTGTGTTGAAGAAAAATCTCCGGTATGACACACTTGAAGTTTCGTAGTCGAAGTGACAGTAAAAGAGGATGGTTGAGAAGACAAAGATTAGTGTGGTACAGGAATTGGACGAAAAGCCATGGACCCCAGTAATCCCGACCGGCGTTCAGATTCTCAATCGACTGCTGCGAAAATTTTGCAGGTTTGAATCGATAAATGTACGGCATTCGCGTCTCAAAATCCATCAATTGAGCTAGGATAGTGGAATATTCTGATTGCGATGACCACGGCGGTAAGCTACTTGGCTTCCCCCGTCTCCAAGCATATCTCGTGATCTTGAACCAGACTTCGCTCTGCTGGATAGCATATGCGACTATGCCTTTGTCTGTTAAGGTATCTGGGTCTGTTTCAGTTTCAGTTGATACTTCTTCAGGGGAGGCATGAGGGTTGCTTGTGGTTTCGGGATACCATGGAAAGTTGTCTTCCGCTGAGAAGTCCAACACCATGAAGTCAGCTCCGTGTAACCGTTTGAGGAGGAACAAGCTCCAGAAACATCTTCGTCGTTCCTCCCTTTCTTGTGGTGAGAGTACCACATAGTTTTCGGAGGTCAACCCTGCGTTATGGGCCAGACTCATGGCCTGACTGGTATGAATACTTGCCCGCCGAGTGTTTCCGTCTAAATTGGTGAGTGGGATATGCAGGCAGGCGATGACAGAACATACCACTGAAATCAACCAAACTTAAAAGACATAGCGCTTGTATCGTTGATAGCTCGATAGTACCATCAAATATTTTCTTCGAGATGAGGGTCCGAGAGGCCTCCACGTAGCCGCGAGCGAAGTTAGGTTGATTGCCATGCAGTTGCGGGTCCTCAATAAACCTCAACGTCAGAGCTAGAAGAGCGAACAGGACTTCTGGATCGCGATCTTTAAGATTATGGATGAAAGTCGAGCGATGGAATAATGGCAGCGGCTGACAATCACAATAGAGAAGATACGTTTCTGCAGCATTCAAAACCACCTCCCACGAAGGTAGATTCCTTGAACAGTTCAGTCGTAGATCAATCCGCCAGATAAGATTTCTTACGTTTCGGAGTACCTTGGACTCAGTATTTGCCTCTGTTGGGGCAGGCTCCTCGCAGGTGAGTCTGCAATCTGACATGACGCGCTTCTGCTCAGCGAAATTTGGTTTGCGAGTACTTCAGCCAGCTGAGACTCCACCATTCTGAGTCGGTCTTCCTGCCCTATAATTAGCGTAACCCTACATAAAATGATGCGAAACAGTCCCTTACGACTCGTACATCATTCCCTGAGATACCAGAACTTCGAGGTCGTGGGGTGGGGGAGATGCTTCTCAGGGTCCTTTCGTTTTCATGACGTTCCTCAGCATAGAAGCAATTCTGGTTTAAACGGGAGCAATGAGAACAGACAGGCTTCTCTCCAGGACATCTCGACTTCTTACGGCTGGTCGTTTCGATCAGTAGTGCATGTGTTACTGGCCGAGGGGCTCACCGGCAAGGTTCGCAAGCTTGTCGGGTACGCTTCGTAGGACGCTCCGAAGACATGATTTAAAGGCAAAAAAGCCCAGGCTATCTTGCTGCAGTTTCGAAAATATTTGTGTAACTTTGATCCACGTTTAGCAGAAGTATGAAGGTCAAGTAGCAAAGGTAGCGGGAGAAAATGCAAGACGCTAATTACTTAATTACTGGCTAGGCCACTTCGGGAATTATCGGCTCCGGGGTCCCATCTTGAACACTGGCAAAGCTTATATGGCACCCGACATCACAATATTTCTGTTCATGGTCTTGAATAATACATTGAATTGTTATGATTTCGTATATCACATGCTTTAAGCTTGCACCAGATTTGCCCTAGCTACTCTGCTCTCAATATCTGTTTTCATATCATATTCGTTCATCTCTTCGATCGTCAACTTCCGCTTCTCGTCCTGGACCTTGTACAAAGGATTTGAGGTATTACTTGAAAATCCAATACGCTCTGTGATGTTCTCCCGCGCCCTTGCGCTAGCTGCTTGCACTTTCGAAGCACGAGGTTTTCGGATCTCCTCATAAATTTGGAGACCATTACTAATGTCCTCTGACGAATTCGCAAAGGAGTACTTCTGGCCAAAGATGACACCAAGAGCGGCAGCATCCTCAATCGCCTGACATGCGCCTTGACTTTGATCTGGAAGCATGGGATGAGCGGTGTCTCCCATAATACATGTCAAGCCGGATTGCCAGGTGGGATAGGGTTGGTGAACAAACAACCGCCACGGCTTGATGTCAGTGGAGTTCCTGAATATATCGACGAGGTTTGGATCCAGAATCCCTTCAAATGGCTCCAGGAGTTCCTCAACTGGTATGGAGTGGGTCCAGCCCTCGCCGGGGTTCTTAGCAATTGCTGTGGGGAAGAAACAGTAGAACGAGTTCAGCTCTCCTTCACGACATGGTGAGTAGACAATCTTTTCGATGCCCTGGCCGCCCCAATATTCTATAGCCTCGTTTGCAGCGAGATCTAAGAGGCCCAACTTTCTCACATCTTCTGTCTTTATGATACAGTGGAGACAATGCGAAGTGGATTGCTCTCTGTCCGGAACAATTCCCAATGTGCTTCGTACCGTGGAGCCAATTCCGTCAGCCCCAATTATCAGATCATGTCGAGCCTGAACGCCATTGGCGAACGTGATCACGCCAGCCTTGTGATCTATCGATGAACATCGGTGGTTGACCTTGAGGACCGCGGGGGTGCCTGAATGGGACTCTCCCATGGCGGAATCCATTAACATTGCGTGCATATCGACTCGGTGAAACATATTGTACACCTGTGTATTCATTAGCATCAGCTAAAAGCCCGCATCTATCAAGACTGACATGTCCCCATCGCTCCTTATAATCCGCCAAGTCATATACATTCCGGACTTCGCCAGTCTTCCAGTCATGGGCTATATCAATTTCTTCAATATCACAGGCTTTCCAATCGGCACATTGACGCCCCACTCTTCAAGCCATCGTGTCCCGTTTGCTGCGCAGCTGATGGATGCGCCAACTTCTCCTGCGAAATCAGCTCGCTCGTAGATCGTGACTTTGTGCCCGGCTTGTCTGAGCGACGTCGCGGTTGCCAGACCACCTGCGAGGACACATTAGCAACCTTTCAGCAGACAGAATTGTGGAATTTTGTACCTATTCCTCCGCCAATGATTGCGATGTCTAAGACCCTCCAAGAGCTGCCTATTGATCCCATCTTGCATCTGCCAATCAAATCGATGGAATAAATGATATACCTACAGCAAGCGTAACTTTGCAAAGAAACAAGAGGGAAATATACAAACCTAAAGGAACTCGAACAACCACCCTTGATATCTCTCACACTTGATCGAGTCGCAGATGACCTCCCAGAGATAGGGAAATGGCGGGTTGATTCTGGATGTCCTCGAGGTCCGCACCCGCATCCGCATCCGTCGCGACTGAAGGTGGCGGCCCGCTAATTTCTAGGTTACATCTTGACGTCGGCTCTCCGTTTTTCGGGTAGGGCCTTTATGGCTCGCTCCCGGGGTCGAAGCTCTGCGCGGATAGAACATGGAGAGATAGTCAGACTACTATATCGAGTGTGGGTTGTCGTTGTGATGGTCTTGAGGAGTGTGAGTTTTCGTCGCGTCAAGATTTGACTCCATCTCCGCTTCCGTGTTTTTCGTCCGTCCACGCCCCCAATTTGTGCCGACCAAATAGCCGAGACGCCCCTTTTCGGCTTCTCCACGATTGGTACCGACGATGGGGCGGTCATGACTCGCGAGATGCATGGAAATTTCGACCTCATATGACATGCGAGGAAAGCCATTGCGCATCAATTTGATTCTCTAATGTGGGCCACCAGAATCGGTATTTCAAACCCAGATTGATGTGTTCCGATCTGAACATGATAATTTCAAAAGTTTGGTAGCAGATGTTCATTTTTCGCTGAAGTATCTGCCACAATTTCAAAACACGCTAAATCCAAGCTTGAGATATTACAAGATTGAAATAAATCAAACAGTGATTATATGCGAGAACGCTAATGCAGAGCTTCAATTGACTGGCCGATTCCCCACCAACAACAGCATAAAGAATCCGCGTACAACCTTGAAATGCTTATACGACCGTATTTCTATTGTCTTTGATATGGAGACAAACATATGGAAAACGCCGATGTACTCTCTGGGAATCATGGATCCATGAAATTTGAAGTGTTCGATGTCTCCCATCCCAAGGTTCCATGCTTCCTGTTCTAGAAATATCATAATTCAAGTTTCGTTCTCTCTAGATCTAGTTGAATAGCTACCTTTTCCTTGTCTTGGGTGACTTAGATGCAGAGTCAATATCACTTGCTCAAATGTAGCACGCAGCATCACGTCGTTGATGCTGACACGGCGAACACTCTCCTCGATGTAATCACTTGGGTAAGATTTTGCGAATAGCGTTTGCGATCACTATTCCGTTTCTAGTCACGATTTCTCTTTCTTTTGATTAGGAATAAGGTTCTTTGAACATTTCTTTCTTTATTTAAATAATCTCGATAGCCAGCTCGATTGTCTTGAAGTTTCAAATAATTGACCTCTACTAATACTGTGGGTTAGACGCAAAATATCTTTTCCGATCAATCAGAGACTTGCAATATGTCAAACGAGATTCACAAGGCAAATGATAGGGCATCAGATAATACACCAGGACCAAATCCTGAGGCCCAGGAATCAAATAATGTAGCAAATAACTCTTACGTCACAATTCCCGAAGTTGAACCTGGGATGGTACATGTTAGTATAGCATATCAATATTGCCCTATACTTGCCTAGTTCTGACTAACAGTTTAGATTATCCTGAAATCGACGGGAAAGATCTTGTTCAAGCAACAAATGGTCATATTGTTGTTCCAAAAGACGTATATATATTTTGCTAATTAATTCTTCTTCTGGGGCGCTCTAGTATAGGTATCGAGAGATATCAAACGAGACCATACCCTCCATTTCTCCCAAAGTACAAAATACAATAATACTAACTTCTCAGAGATACAGTGGTTTCAGGGTCACAAAACACACTTTACAATTCATAGTGAGAGTAGGAAGGCGGAAGAGCTTTGCCACAACTGCGGATGGACTAGTCATCACCAGGTCTCCCCAGAAGGATACAGTTCACGGCTCAAAATCCGGAACTTAAGGGGAGACAATGGGTTATGGGAAGCTGGCAAATGGTTCATCAGAGACGAAATCAATAACGATTGGAACGGTCCCGCAAACGATTATATAGCGCAAGACTTTATCCGTAAAAACGTTCCCGAAGTGCCACTAGTCGAAATGCACAGATTTGGCGACAAAGAAGATAAAAATGCACTTCCTATAATGTCTCGTGCGAAAGGAATAGAACTTTCAAAGATCGAGAAACAGCTCACGCCAGACCAGAAGAATATCCTTGCAGAAGATTTAGCAAATTATATAAAAAAAAATGGCGCAAGTTTACGGCTCCAAGGGCCCAAAGAGTAGACGGAAAACCGCTTCGGGATTTTATTTTTAGATGTGACCATGGTCCTTGCCAAGATGTCCCATTTGATACAACAGAGTGGCTGGAGAAACTTACTCCGGCATGGCGGAAAGCGTTACTCCATAGTAAATACGCTCCAGCAGAGCCTCTACCAACGGGTCGACTCCCAAAGAATTGGGTTAAAGAGGTTGACGAGAAAGTTGCCAAAATAAAGAATGTTTTACTAAATGAAGGCCGATGGTCCAAGGAAGAGTTTTTTTTCACTCATGGCGATTTAAATGTTGGCAACGTTTTTGTCTTCGAAGAAACACCTGGAGTTTTTAAAATATCTGGTATTATTGACTGGGAATTCGCTGGCTATTGCCCATGGTGTACGTATAGTCAACATAATTTTAACAATTATACTAATACTTTTAGGGGTTGAATATTTTTACAATATTACTGGGACTTTCGGCCCGGAGAGAATGGGACTTTTGATCCCAAGTGAAGATATTGAAGCACTCTGCACGATTGAGGATGAAATAGATGAAGTCATGATGGAGATTCGTACTTTTGGAGAGGATCTTTTCAAACATTCCCCAAACGACAAGAACCATTGATATGGACGGCCATTTTGTAAATGAGAACCGTTCTGCCGTTGGTTTCGATCAGACGAAGCTTTTGGGCTTAAGGCTTCGCGAGAAATAACGTATGATGTCACGGAAAACTATCCTGATACATGGATCGAGTTTGATAAGATGTGGAATAATCTTATTGAAACTGAAGAGCGCTAGAATTCAAGTCAGGCTAGTTCTCCAACAAAACAATATCGACTGGGATTGAAGTAAAGGAATGATACTTTAATCTATAATTATGAACAGGAATAAATCAGGAATCAAGTGAGAGATACGGAATCACAGAAAAAGGATCGAGGAGGAGGGTTTTTCTATTGTACTTAACCTGGACACTGATTATTTCTGTTATCTTGATTTGTTTTTAGTCATAATCTATAATAAGTACTTTTTGATATTTCAAGAGAGAAAGATATTTCGTAATTATTTTCTATCCAAATCAAATTCCAGCCGATGGATATAGTAGAAGTCTCTATGCTACACGCCAGCGCCAAAAAGAAGCAATTGAAGGGCGAAAACATCCGCTGCAAGAGCGCCGCTAGCTTCATTTCTGCCCCTTTCTTATTACATTAATTAAAATTTCAAGTATGGCGACATATCGAACATCCAACAATACCAATAAATCCGCCAGGTAAAAGACAATTTCCAAACCTATTTCGGATACCATCCTGGTCCTATTACTTTGGTAAGATATCAATTGACGAGGATTGAGACTAGAACTTACATTTTCCATCGGTATTGACAACTAAAAGTTTCAATTTCTTCTGGACGTCCGTGCTAAGCTTCTTCAGTTCCCTCCAATCCTGCACCAATTTCTTCGCTGACTCCATATTGTCGGCTGTTTTGACAGAGAATTGTCGTTTGCTATCCAACTGCCGTAAAACAACTGATACTATAGGATTCTGGAGTCTCAAACAAACTGCCGTGTTCCTCTTAATGATGTGAAACTCCTGGGTGAGTCTATCTACAATTGTGTTTCTCTCCTCCGGCGTTTGTAAATCGTTGAGATAGCCAATATACCACGCTATAGGATTACCGGTTGTTTTCTTCTCTGTAGGCAGGAAACATAATTTGCATCGGCAACACTCGAGCCGGGATGGGTGGGGTTGATATGAACAAAGCCAACATGTTATTGTTGCGTCCTCCACTCCTTCTGGGGGATGGTTCGTTTGTATTTGTGACTCTGGTACCTGGAAGCTCAGGCCGTGATTCATGATTGTAAAGGGGAGGCTAGTATCTGGAGGTTGGAGCCTTGACTGCACGAGGTAAAGCATCAGCAGAAAAACAGGACTGTTAAATAAGGACAAGTCCTATTTAGAATACCAAGATCCATCGTCCGAATAAAGCGGTTTCGAAGTAGAAACTATTTTCCTTGTTGATGTCAACCGCTGTTCTGAGCGAGAAAGAAAATCAAGAACCATCCTAGTCGAAGTTTCGTACAGTAGGGGTATCTTCAAGAGAAATGGTTTAAATATAGCTTGTCTCGTATCACAGGGTGCTAATTATGAGTCCAAGTCGGGTACTACCGTACTAGAATGTTCAGGAAGCAAGAACAAAGAACAAGCGTAACAGTAGTGCATGGATCATATATGCTCCTAGTGTGAAACAGCCGACAAGAAAATTATTGGGGTTGTTAACGGTTTCATAGTAACAAAGAACAAAAGCACTGAGGTTAAATGTCAAAATCCAGTGTTTGTGTGAGGGCCCCACGTAATACTTCAAAAAGAAAATTGAAGTTTGAGGGGTTGGCACCCTATAAATTCTTAGGGCCCTACTATTCTTTTACAAAATGAAATTTTTATCGAGGAATAATCCCTCCAATTCTCCGATCCTCTGTCTATCATGGATTGATTCTAAATTTTGATTGTCAGCTTGCCCGCACAAATGTTACACCGAATGAATTTAGACCTATTATAGAACAGAATATATGCTGTTTCCATGTCTCGCTTTGCCTGTCTTGATACGACCATGGGATTCTAGGCTAGCTTCAATTCGTATTTTCCCCGCACTCATTGGCCAACAGATACGCCACAACCAAAAAACAGAATGCAAGCTAACTGCACGTCGTATCAAACAAAAATGACCGGGAACTCTCCCGAAGAATTCCCTTTTCAGTATCTCAAGAAGTAATACTCATGTCCGCCGGTGTAATGTTCAGCCAGCAGTCGGATGAAATTGAACAGGCCCGCTTCTGAAAAATGAACATATAAGTTCATGATCTCTGCGATGCTTCCTGCTTCCTCACTTGTGTAGATCTCGAGTGAACAGCTTTCCCCTCATTCTCACTGCCTTCAATACCACTTTCGTTCAAAAGCTGCGAATTCTTGAAATCCAAATCACCAAGCAACCTTTACTTTAAAGCACGAACCGACACAACTATGCCTTCCATCTCTGGTCACTCAGTCCTCATCATTGGTGGCTCTTCCGGCATTGGCTTTGCCGCAGCAACACTCGCACTCGAAGCCGGTGCCCGCGTCGCTATCGCGTCCTCCAATCCCACGCGCATAGCCGACGCAGTCAAAAGACTCAAAGCCTCCTTCCCAAACGGTCAAATCTCGGGTCACGAATGTGATCTCAGTCTGGACAACATCGAGTCCCGTCTCGAGAGTCTCTTCAAAGAAGTGACAGCCGACGGAAATGTTCTCGACCATGTCATCTACACCGCCGGCCGAGCCCCAGAAGTAAAACCAATCCACGAAACCGACATCGAAAGCGTCATCAAAGCCAGCCAACTCGGCCCTGTCGCAGCATTCGCTACAGCGAAAGTTGCTCAGCGATTTCTGAAGAAAAGCTACACATCTTCGCTTACTTTCACCGGAGGTCGCGTCGCAGAAAAGCCGATGCCGAATTACTCTGTGTACTCGGGGTTTGCAGCTGGTTTGATTGGAATGACGCGAGGCTTGGCTTTGGATATGGCGCCTATCAGAGTCAATGCTGTTAGCCCCGGGGCAACTCTCACTGAGATGTGGGGTCCGAACCGTGAACAAATTGCGGAGTTCATGGTTAAGACGGCGCTGTTGGGTAAAGTTGGGATGGCGGAAGAGGTTGGGGAGGCTTATGTCTACCTCATGAAGAACTCTAATGCGACGGGTAGCTATGTTTGCACTAATGGTGGAGATATCTTGAAGTGAAGTCTTTGATCGGGAAAAGGCCTGATGGTATGGAATAAATAGTTGTGTAATTACTTCTAGGTCTAAATTCCAATAAATGCTGCAGAACTCCCATGATGCAAGTAACGCTCTCGCCTAATTCAATGCCGTTGCTTTCGTCTCGTCTCTGCTTTGCTTAAGAAAAGGAAGCAATTCAGTCCCGCCGGTCCCATGTAGTCCCTTGGTCTCGGAGTTTGTCGACGCAATAGCCAGGTTCATTCCAGAAGTGCTTGGTGGAATTTGTTGCCTCGAAGGGTTGATGATGTATCGCGTTACGATTTGGATGTGAATGTCACGGAACCTCGAAAGCTCAGCTACTGCTGCATTGTAAGATTCACTGACTCTAGTGGCCGATGTTGTTTCTGCATATTGCCGTAAGTTGGCAATAGATTCCACGTGCTGAAGAAATCTTCTATGTGGGCCAGGCATATAATTCCTCATTTCCTGCTAGATGTTAGCCTGAACTTTCGAGGGATTTTTAGGTGCCGTTATATGTACTCACCTGCAGAAACCCTGGCTTCGACCCTTTAGATGTACCTGTCAATGAGTGCTCAACTCCCAGTACAATATCAAAAAACTGTATCAGCGAGCTTTGCGCATTGCTCCCACCACTATACTGTCGCCACTGCCCTCTGCCTTCACCTTCGTCATAGAAAACGCCATTTGGAAGCCCTGCTAGCAACATATTCTTGCTTCCAGCAAGGAAAGGTCTGATTCGATTGTAGAAGACATCTGGTGCGCATTCCTCGTTCATTCTTCTGAGAATGATTCCGATCTCTTTCACGCACTGAGCGAAAGTTACAAGTGCTAGTGCCACTACTTCTGGCTCGTTTGACTGTGCGGCGTCCATGGCTTTCAGCATCACGGGAATTATGGAGGCACCATGGGACTCTATTGCGACGGAGATCAGGTAGAACCATTCTTCATCTCGTGTGCCGGTGAATGTATGAAGAACTTTTAGGTTTTCGATGTTGCTCAGTGAGTCACTAGAGGAAATCGAAGAAAAGTTCCAAAGGTTGAGGGCTGCGTAGGTTGCTGTTGGCGGAAGTTCCAAGTGAGAGGCAACTTCCAGGAAAGGGATGGAAATGGCGGGTGGTAGTTTCTGAACGAAGTTTAGCAGCAGCTCAACTCAGAATAATTCCGAAAGAAGTCTTGCTTCATCCGAGCAGGGGGAGCGAAAGAATTACCTGTGATGGCCCACCGGCTTCCCATATGTACGAATGCGTCATGAATGACAGGATCAGATATGCCCTCCTCCATTCTCTTATTGACGATAAGTGGGAAGGTGAAAGAACTCGCAGGTTGTCTACCTCGGATCTCAACGATTTTGATTCCAGAAGGAAAGGAAGTTGTTGAATAATAGTCTCCCAACTCTCGTAGTATGGATTGCTGAGCCGTTCTAAAGGCAGTTCATCCGGCAGAAATCCGTTTGAAGAGACTTCAAACTCTCTGAGGTCTACCTCAAGAGAGGGTAGCATGGTTGATGTGTTGTGGGGCATTTTGAAAGTTCGACGCAGCGCCGGAGGTCGAGAGTGGAAACAGGTTGATAAAGAAGACGACTGATATCAATGTACGAGTCTTTGCAGTAGCATGGAAAGCGGCAATGGAAATAATTGTCGTATTCTTGTGAGTTGATTGAATAAAGAAGTCGCGATGCTCGGCAGGCTTTCTTGCAGCTTCGAAAGAGAATTGTAAAACATAACGAAGACGAGACTCCCCAACATAAAACTTACCCCAAAATCACCCTATCGTCTATGCCCACAATTTCACGGCCCAGCCTGCAACATCTGACATCCCCAAGGGCCACTTGGTACGGCGTGACCTGAAGCCCCTGAGCGGATCACGGAAGCGGAAGCGGAAGCGGATGCGGATCAGGCACGGTGAAAGCTTTGAGCCGATGCAACGCGTTGGCCTCCAGACCTTTCTAGCTCGCCGCGCGATACGAATCTAGGGACAAGCAGGAAGGTACAAAGTGAGGCCAAGTGGTCCATCTGCTGCTATCGCATCTGCCATTTCATATTCGACTTGAGATTTAATCCAGTAACACTCTTTGATCCTCTACAAATCCAACATATCCCTGGGCCACTACCCCTTGCCACGCGTCGAAATGGGCTCCGTAGCGACAGAAGAACAGCGCAAAATGAAGAAGCCGTCATTTTCAGCAGAGGCCAACTCACTTGAGTTCGCGCAATCACTAGATGCAAAAGACCATCTGCGGTCATTCAGAGAAAAATTCATCATCCCTTCGAAAACAAACATAAAATCAAAATCGGTGACGAAACCAGGTTCGCCCCTCATTACCCCGCTTACTCATGTGACCAAGCTGACTGCCAACAGAGGACAGTGACCCGGCGATTTACTTTTGTGGGAATTCTCTAGGTCTTCAACCTAGAGCGGTAGCAGAGTATCTCCAAATTCACTTGAATACATGGGCCACAGTTGGTGTCCATGGACACTTTAGAAAACTCGAGGACTCGCCCATGATACAATGGCAACTCCTTGCCGAACACGCCGCGAAGCAAGCAGCGCCAATCGTTGGAGCTTTGCCATCAGAAGTCGGCATTATGGGTACTCTTACCGTAAATCTTCATTTGTTGATGGCCAGCTTCTATACACCAACTGCGTCCAAGAGCAAAATAATCCTCGACTGGAAAGCATTTCCAAGTGATCACTTTGCCATTGAGTCTCAGATTCGAGGACATGGCTATGATCCCAAAGAAGCGATGATCATGATCGGGCCGGACGAGGGCAGTTTTGAGGTTTCTACGGAGAAGATTCTGTCGATTATTGATGAGCACGCCTCGACCACTGCATTGCTTCTCCTTCCTGGTATCCAATATTATACTGGTCAATATTTCGACATCAAGACCATCACGAGATACGCCCAATCGAAGGGCTTAATAGTTGGCTGGGATCTTGCCCATGCTGCGGGAAATGTCCCCGTAGAGTTGCATGATTGGAATGTGGATTTTGCTGTGTGGTGTACATACAAGTACATGAATGCTGGACCAGGTGCTATTGCTGGCTTCTACGTCCACGAGAGGCATGGGAAAGTTGACTATGTGGACGATAAACCGGTATTTCGCCATAGATTAACGGGCTGGTATGGCGGTGACCAAGTCGGGAGGATGAACATGGAGAATAGTGAGTTCGGAAATCGAATCGAGAGAGATTAACTAACAGGAATAGACTTCCGCCCAAGTCCTGGAGCCAGCGGATACCAAGTATCCAATCCTTCCGCCATGGATTTGGCATCACTTTGCGCATCGTTATCGGTCTTTAACCAGACGTCGATGGCAGATATTCGAAAGAAGTCCGTCAGCCTCACTGCTTACCTCGAATTTCTACTTCTTTCAGGCCCCAGTGCGGCCTTCAAGATAATCACACCTTTAGATCCAGATGCGCGAGGGACTCAATTGAGTGTCCTTCTCAAGCCTGGAATTCTAGACACCCTTTCCGATATGCTGGAAGAGGCAGGAATTGTGTGCGACAAGAGGAAGCCGGATGTTATCAGAGTTGCTCCTGTGCCGTTGTACAACACTTATGAAGAGGTCTGGAAGTTTGTTCAGATTTTCAACGCTGCTCTGGCGAAATTCGAGTAACAAGGTCATGAGAATGGAACTACTTACTGGCGTCTGGTAAACCTGAAAATTGTACACATCAAGCGTTTAATAACTTTACAAGGTTTCGGGATGCCCTTAAGGACTTGACAATTGAAAGATAATTATATTTGTCTCATGTTCCTTCTAGTGAGATACACATCATTTCGTCGAATTCCACTTGAATATTCACGCCACTACCATGTTTCACCACAATCTTGCCCGAATGCGCATCTCGTTTCCTCGTCTAAACCCGAAGCAGCTCAATCTGCCCTAGGCTTCCTTCCCACCGCCAAACCTGCTGACATCGGGATTGTCTTCCCTGCGTCATAAACTGCATTTAACAACCGTCGCATTTCCAGCTTCACCTTGTCCAAATCTTTGAATATTGCTTGTCGATAAAAAGTCATCGGGTTTTTGCTTTCCCAAAAGAACCGCATGAACTCTTCTTTTCCGATATGAAACCCAATATGCTGTGATGTGGTTTTTACGTCTCGGAAGTCTGATCGCTTTAGTTCATCCTCTAGCTGAGCAAGCCCAACCCAATACCCTGGAAATACCAACGGAGGGTTGACATGAGTTGGGTCTACCGCTACCGCCCACAGCGCATGCGGTCTACAGTTCTGGTCAAAATCCCAAATTCCAAACGCCAGGATGCCATCAGGAATCAATAAACGTGCCCATTCCACCAGCGTACCGTTTCCTGCGGGATCAGGCAGAGCTTGGATTGCTGGGAGAATTGATCGGCGTTAACCAATAGTCATGATACACATGCAACATGGCAGCGCTACTAAGCTGCAGCTACAATGTTACTAGCCAGCGTGGCTGTCTGCCACCACGCCAGAAGTCTGCCATTTAGAATCCGTTCCGCATTTTCTTGGCGTTTATCTAGATAATTGTCGGACTTTGCGTCGGGGTTCTTCCTCTTAAATATTATATTCAGTTGATAAAATAACCAAGTCAGTCGTCCTCGTCCGCGTGATAATCCCAAACTCTTCGTCACCTAGGTAGACTGATATCTCCGAGAATGCTTTCAACTAGGGATCAAAGAGAGAAGCGTTTGTAATTGGTATCATTTCAGCTATTACATTTGTATCACTTCGAAAATAGAAAATTCCATTCGCCCGCTCTACCTGAGTATCCCGTTACCACACTGAGATGCCATCCTTCACAACAATCTTCCCCACATCGGCATCTCGTTCCCCTTCTACAACACTCCTAAGTATTTGGCCACCGATACTTGCCGGCCCAGCCCCCATTTCAACTGCTTTCTCTCGAATATTCCCAAGATCAGTTGCACACATTCCAGGACCTACACTAAACACCTTCACCCCATCCGCTTTCAACTTATGATTCCAGTCCACCATCATCATATTAAGTGCTATCTTACTGCACCGGTACCCAATTGTCTCAAAGTCTATCTTCTTTGGCCATCCTGCAGGTTGCGGTGGTGTCGGGAAATAGTTCTCACTTGCTTTCGTGATATTCGCAAGCCCAGCCACGAATATGAGCCGAGGCTCCGTGGACTTGAGCAGGAGAGGGAGAAAAGTCCATGTGAGAACCTGGGTACCAGCAACATTCACATCATACGACTTTGTAAAGCTTTCACGGAGAGAGACTCTGCCGGCGAGGAATTCAAGGTCAAATGTAGCCCCTATGATGTTAGTGACGTTTCTTGGATTTAGCGGGGTACAAACCGGCATTGTTGACCAGAGTGTCAATGTGCCCTTGGCTGTTCTTGACTTGTTCAAAAGCTCTTTGGATCGATTCATCGCTGGTGAGATCGACTTGGACCGCTTCGATTGTGTCGGTGGACGCTTGACATTCTTCTCGGAGACTCTTGATTGCGGCACTGGCCTTTTGAAGTGATCGACTCCCGAGCAGAATGGTGTAGGCTTGTTTGGATTCGAGGAGAGCTTTGACAGTTTCGTAGCCGATGCCGTTGTTACCGCCTGTAACGAAAACGATTTTTGACATCTTGAGTTGCCGGTTGATCAAATTGAGCATTTAGAATGGGGGCTTGAACTGACTTTTGTAGGGTGGCAGTCTCCATCTTATATACCTTGTGAGTCCCTTCGCGGGACTAGAGATGGGGAGCAAGACGTTCGCTACGTCGGAGATAATTGGTGGGGTCTCCGGGTTGTTCCAAACCCCCGGTGCACCGTGCCTTGCAGTAGTCTCGTGTGTATTGACAGAACAAGTTAGCTTAGCAGATCCGTGAACCATGGAGTTTTCGGACTTAAAGTGTTCTGTACGCCACGTTACCATCATTTCACTTTAGGAAGGAGCAACCTTATCGTATTTCGCGGGAGCAAGTGCCATTAGAGAGAGCTAGACTTGAGGAGGCAAATGCCGAATTGAGCGACTTTCTAGGATGACGGGATTTCCAGACACAAAGCAAGCTTATTCCAAAGTCTCGTGGTTATCAATAGAACCATTTGGCCTAGCAGATCGGTGGCTCCTGGAGTTTTCAGAATTTAAGTGTGGGGAAAACCCTATCTGTTGTGTGAAAGGCATTGCAGTATCGATGCTCCTCGAGGTTAATACGTCAAAATATTTAATTCGTATCAAGTTATAGTGATTTCATATTAGGAAATGACCGGTACAAAGTGCATGCTAAAAGGAACATCTCCTTGAGTTCTCAAGTCCATCTCATTCCCCGAACTCCTCTCTAACTTCTCTGGATTCCTAAGAAGAAAGTGCTAACCCTTTTATCGCCATAGTTACATCAGCTGCACCGATATTAGAAATCTGTATACATTACAGCTTTGACGCAGATCCCTCGAAATCCTCAGTTGCTAGTTGACGAAACCTAATTCTGTCTGGTTTTTTCTCTCTTTCCTTTGTAGGGGCGAAATACGGCAGGCACATACTTAAGTCTTCTTTCATAACTGGCATTCGAGTAGCCTTACCTTTATTTCTGGCAGAGTAATAGGGCCTCTTCTTCGATATAACCCTGAGGGGTTCGAGCATGGATATTTGAAGGAGCGAAGGCTCGCGCTTGAACTCAAGTAATTCGAGGCGCTTTTTCAGACTGCTGGGGAGGACCAAGCCAGAGCAAATTAGTGCATATCAGAGATGCTTTTATACGAAAGCCAGAAATATGCAGCCCACGGGGAAGAATGTTTCATGGATCACGATGTGGGGCCATGGCACATCAGCCAACAACCGCTCATCCCACGCGGCAACCGGGTGTTTGGATCGTCAGCTGATACTGGTTTGAGGAGTATCAGAATTTGTGGCTTAAGAATCAGTGGAGCAGTCGCCAAGGCAGACACTTTCCTTCTCTTTCATCCCTAATTCTTGTTAATTTGGGCAATAAGTAGCGCCTCTTAAATTCCGCTGGTATGGCTTCAGTGGCGCACTGATCGTATCTCGTTGTCAGGACGTTGGGCCATAGCCGTGACTTCACGTACCACCGGACTGAAATATATGCTTATATAGGCCCCACAAAGCCTTGGTTCCAGGATCTGGAAATTTTCATCTCTCCCAGGTCTCCCTTGGATAGGGTTAAAGCCACAAAGTCGCCCTCACGAAACCTGTGCCATCTCTTCTATGATCATAATCTGAATACACAAATTTGACAAAAACTTCATAATGCTTCGAATGCTTAGAGGTCCTGTGAAATTGTTTTTTGGGCAACCATCGACCTTTTCCGTCGAAGTCCCACACAGGGGACGTACCAAACTAGTCACATTTGCGGCTCGTCTTGGCTCTGGCCTCACGCCGATCCTGTCGTACTTTGCGGCAGACTATTGAACTTCATATGCATGTCCAGTCTTCACTCAACATGATGTCTGGATCGCTCTGGCCTAGTGGATGGTACACAACACGGCTTCGTGCTCTTTCTTGCCGCTTCCGAATTGATTGCTTGTACCTCGTCAAAATGAAGTTCGTTTTTGAATCACTGACTATGGGTTATTGACGGATATTGAAGCAGAGAAACAAGCAGAAGGATGGCCTAGAACAATTGTCACATGTATCCCCATGAGCGAGTTTCAGTGATAAAAGGGCTTTCACCAGAACACTTCACTTTTCACTACCCAAGTCAGATATGGCAACACATGAAACAAAATCAATGAATTAGAATGTTAAATTGTAATTGTCATCAGCGTTTGAGCATCCCTTGAAGAAATCCACAGAAGTGATGATGGTTGGTGACTCTGGCGCGTATCGCTTTTCGAACGCGGCAAATTTGCCACCCTAGGATCAACGGGGTAGCGCCCCGGATCCTCTCGACCGAGTAAATCTGAGTTCTGCTCAGATACTGGACATGGTCCCAGAAAGAAATCCACTGCCGGTCTCCACGTGTCATGCTGTGCAGATACAATCGCGTTGGAATCCGGGGTTAATCTGGATAATCTAGGCTTAAAGGGAATTTGCCCGAACTGCAAAAGGAGAGTCACGCAGCTGTACATATGACTGCAGCCCCACACGCCGGTAAGTCTAAGAGAATATCAATCTCGCCTTAAGTAATTCTCTGACAACCTTATATGGGAATACTTGGTTAGACGAGCTGAAACTGGTTCCATGGCTGACTTCCCCCACAACCGACCCGGCATATCTTATAGCCCTGCGCACTTGGGGCTCTATATAGTGTGACGACAAGATGTTTATCCAAGTTTGGAAAGGGGGAACATGCCCATGCTCCCACCTAGGCGCCCTGGGCCCGCTCCAAAATCCTTTAAACGTCGCTGTCTCGCTCGTATACCATCTGAACGCTCATAGCACTCGACATGTCTTCGAAATGGTCCCATGCTGCGCCTACGATGGTAGTCAGCCGCAACCTGGATATCGACAATGCCGAAAAGGGACTGAGTCTGTCAGTACTACCATCTGTGGCAGAAGAAGATGAGAAATCGGCGGTTCACATCGAGACTCTTCCCTCGCCGGGTCCTATGTCGCCAATTCATGAAGGCATCACCCCATCCTCAAGTGTGCCCGTTCTATCGCTACCATCCTCAAAGTCGACAGCTCCTAATTCAACCCCTACGAAACAGGGACCGAAACCGAAGATCAGTCGTTGGATTCTCTTCCAAATTTGGTTCAACACATATCGAAAGTTCTTCGCATTTGTTACCTTGCTGAACCTTGCGGGAATAATTATGGCAGCGCTCAATCGATTCCCCTATGCTGAGAATCACCTTGGTGCTCTGGTCCTTGGCAACCTACTTACCGCAATTCTGATGCGGAACGAGTTGTTCCTGCGGTTTTTATACACGGTTGCTATCTATGGTTTGCGGAGTGTATGTCAGTTTCTTTCACTATCATGCAATAATGCTAATAAAAGAACTATCAGTGGGCTCCATTAAGCGTCAAGCTAGCGGCAACATCGGTCTTGCAACATGTCGGAGGTATTCATTCCGGTAGCGCGCTGTCCGGCGCTGGGTAATACCGTCCCGAAACAAGCCAAAATAATGAGACTAACCGGATCTTAGATGGCTCGTATTCAAGATTGTCGACATCATACGACACCGGGCCGTACAGCCGCAGTCTGTAATTGCGACTGGTATAATTACCAACGTGCTTGTGATCACTTCAGTGCTGAGTGCCTTTCCGTGGGTTCGAAAGTAAGGTTTCTAGTTTATTGAAACGGATAACTTAACTGACACTTCCGTTAGTTACCACCATAATATATTCGAGAGGCATCATCGGTTTATTGGATGGCTTGGTCTAGCAGTAGGGCCACCTCACCCCAATCTCAGGCCGGTACTAACAAATATCAGACAACATGGGGCTTCGTGATCTTGGGAAATACATACGACATAAACAGAGGGGAATGGAGGACCAACGCGAATTCTTTGCTCAGTGCACAGGAGTTTTATTTTGCTATTTTCATGACGGTGTTGTATGTTGTTTCTTGTGTCGCCAAATGATACCCACTGATCGTTTCTAGCATCCTCATACCTTGGTTTACGCTCCGAGAGGTTCCGGTAGAAGTTGAAATTGTGAGTAACTCATTATCCTTCTCTAAAGCCTAGCAAATACTAACGAATCGTTCATTAGCCATCTCCCAGGGTTGCTATTCTCCGCTTTGATCGTGGCATGCAACAAGGCCTCTTGGGTAGGATCAGTCGTACATCGATCTTGGAATATCACGCCTTTGGAATAATTAGCGAAGGGACAAATTCACCGTATCATTACATGATCTGTGGTGTTCAAGGAGACTTTACAAAAACGCTTGTGGAAGATCCCCCGAAAGCAGTATGGACTAGGGAACTGAAATTTGGTACGTCTATCTGATTGCGGCAACAAACACTCGTTGACTTGTTACAGCCGGTGTCGGGCATGCTTCAGCAATGTTTAAGAGGGGTATCAGAATATGCACTGGAACCGGGATAGGGGCAGCGCTATCTACTTGCATCCAGAGTAAGAATTGGTAGGTTTCTCTCCTCCTAGCTGTTTTGAATTCATTGTGATCTTAATTTGGTTCAGGTTCCTTATTTGGATAGGGTCTGACCAAGAGAAAACTTTCGGACCAACAATATCAGGCTTGATACATGCAAATATTGAGCCCGACAGGATGATCCTTTGGGACTCTAAAAAACGGGGAGGGAGACCGAATACTGTACAGCTCCTCAAAGACACATGGGAGAGCTTTGGAGCAGAAGTGATATTCATTACTTCTAATATGCAGGGCAATGATGAGATGATGCAAGGCTGCCGTGCCGGTAAGTCCCTTGGTTGTCTGCTTCCACGAAATTACTGACGTTTGCTAGCCGGGTTGCACGCATTCGGAACATTGTGGGACTTTTGATATCGAATCGGAGATCCAGGTTGTCCTAGCACATCTTTAAATTTAAAATCTCCAAGAGCGAGGCGATATAGACTAAGCAATGGGTTTGGTATGGGCATTAGCATGATTCGATTAGAAGTTCCGAGATATACGATTACAACAAACCTCAACTAAGAGAATAATGTTCACATCACGACTTCTGATAAACGAACCAAACTTAGTAGAATACGGCTAAGCGTTAGACTTTTCGTATAGCGACGAGAAACCATTTGAAATACCAGCCACCCTGAGGCCCGCAAGTAAAGCAGGAAACTTTTCATGTATAAATTTCCAACCCGAAAAACGGGCGCATATCTCTCAGCTTTTGTAAGATAAATTGACATTTGTTGCATGCTTCCACAGAAATATGACTTTTTGGTTCTAACTTGAAACTCATCTGTAAAGCTGTTCAAAAGAATCGACCTTCTCAGCAGCAACACGTCGTACAGCGTCTTCCACTGGAACACTGCCACCTTTCACCTCAAACACCGTTCCAATGGTATCACTATTCTCCACACATGAAACAAATACATCGGCAACATCTTCACGGCTGATCTTTGGCGCGAAACCGACCTTTCCGACTTCCACTTTTCCAGTCCATCCACCCTCACCGTACCACGTAGGTCGTATGACCGTATACTGCAAGCCTCTTTTTGAATTTCCTTCGACGAGGTTTTTGTCCGCCCCAAATTTAGCCTCCATATATTTTGGTAACATGCCCCATAACTGATTACTAGTCTCACGGTCCTCGTCGTTATACCAAGCAGGTGGCATCTTGCTGCGATCTCTAGCATCGATGGTGGAAATCATAAGGAGACGTTTGGTGCCTCCAGCCTCCACCATAGCATCAAATACTTTAATCGCACCGTCGCGATCAACAATTAGATTGAGATCGGGGTCTTGGGCTGTCCGCCAACCGCCTCCTGCTGCGAAGATGATTGTATCTGGCGCTTTCGATTTGATGACATTCGCAAGCTCGGCCACCGAAGAATCTTCTATAGATTGGATGATGGGAATAGCACCAAGTTTTTCGAGAACCGGGATGTGCTCTTCTCTCCGGATGACGGAATACACGGTGTATTGTTTCTTGACAAGACGTTCTGTGATAAATTGGGCCAGTTTGCCGGAGCCTCCAAAGATAAGAAGAGAAGGCATCTTGAGTTGCTGATCAAAGATTGGAGATGAGATAATATGTAGTGAGTTAATGACTCTGGTGTTAATGATGTCGGACTTGTAGATAATGTTGCTCCTTAGAAGTACGAGTCTCTCGTTTTAAGCTTGAGAAAGTGAGTCATTGCCGAAGAGGCTAGCAAAAGGGCTTGGAAAGTGTGGGGTCGTGGTTCCTTCTTCGGTGTTAATATGGGCTTGTGCGTCGCACAGAGCTGCAAGCAGGAACGGCCTTAAAGCCGATAATCAACTGAGACATCGACTAGTGCACGGCACGGTACGGCCGTATTACAAACTTACGCACTTAACGTGAATAGGTAGCCAATAGGAAAGTTTACGAGATAAGCCGCCCGGGATCTGACCACATACCATTCCGACTCCGACTCCGAGTCTGTTATGGGGTAGGTAGGCTGCATCTATCTGCCTCGTTACCAATACATTGGGACAATTTTTAGTGAAGTCATTTTGGTGAGCTGAAAACAACGACTTGTTCTATTTGTGTAACTTTTGACAATTCAGATTATACAAGCTTGAATGCCATGAGCTAACAGACGGTGAGACCCTTAATATGATTTCGGCTGTGAAATAGCTCTATAAATATATCAAGAACTAAAGTTGAAAATATTCTACTTCGTCTACAGTGAAAGGACTCCTAACTCAGTTTCAAGATCCCTTCAAAAGTCTCGCTGGTAATGGCCATTCATCTTAATCTTCTTCTCTTTCTCCTGCGCAACCAGAAACTCATCTATTAAACCCCGATAGTCGCTTGGCCTGTAAGGTGAGAACATTTCAGAGACAGGATTGCTTTTCCGATTTGTTTTGATGCCCAAGTCTCTTGCCAGTGAATCAATGTACTATATCCGCGGATCAGTAAAGTGAACTCGGTTCTTCACTACCCAAGGTTACATACCGACAAATAGTCATAGATAGCATAGGCATGTTTTCTTCCCTGCTCTAAGTACCTCTTCCTGGACCACGCGTTCCACGTCGCAACCTCGAGATCCATATCCTCTTCACTCGGCAGATCAATCTTCCCAAGCATGAATGCAACACCCCACAAAGCTTGGAACTCAGCTACTAGGGGTGTGAAGACAGAATGAATCAAGCCTGGGAAGAAGATTGATCGATCTCCCTTCGCTGCCGCTGCTGGTGAAATGAGCCGGCGGTAGAGTGTGCTAGGTCGCTTTGTTGGAGGGGAGATTCTTGTATCCGGAGGATGTTGGAGGAGGGGAAGAAGTTCATCGACTATCTGTTCCCCAAGGTGATCCAACTTGGCTGCCTTTGGGGATCTATCTGGGAGAGAAGAGATGTTGTATTGAGTCCGTAGTTCCTCGCTGAATGTGTTGAGATTCGGGAGGAATCCGGTGCATAGAACGACTTGATCGGTTGTAATTCTCGTACCGTTGCTGAGGACCATGACATTTTTCTTCTCAAAACTTGAGATATCTGCTCGGTGCACTGTCACGTCACCCTCATGGAATACCTTCCAGAAATACGGGACACTGGCAAGTCCTAGCCCTGCATTGGCCCAGAATATCCTGGTCAGACAGTTAGCAGTCGTCCTACTCGAATCAATGAGGTGGTAGATTCTTACCCATAACCAAACGGGACTGGTCTCAACTTCCCCGCATTCGCACTCTTCGCATACCCAGCGTGATACTCTGCGATTCTCGTAACATTTCTCCAAAATAACTTCGTACAAACTCTACCCACCTTCGTCTTCTGAAGGAAGTTGTACCAGATCCCCTTTGTCTGCATAATACTGGGACTAAACTTTGACATTGCTCTTGTAGCCATGATATCCACTGTGTTGAAGATCTTGAACATTCGAGGGGGCATGATTGCGAGTGGCCCAGAACCTTCATCGCGAATTATCCAGTCAACCTTTTTATCAGCTTTGAGGAGCATGAAAACTGTGTCATACGAGGATTTGGCACCACCAACGACGGTAGCATGGTCAATATTTTGGAGCGCTTCCAGATTCTGGCCGACTTCAGAGGAATGGATGATTGGTTTCGAAAACCCCTCCTGCGGCCATTTTGGAACGTATGGCTTGGAAGTCGCCCCAGTTGCGTATATAAGTTTGTCACATAATATGGAGGGAGCTTCGGAGAGTGTTAATCTCCAACCAGTGCCTGATTTCTCTGCTGCCGTGACGCTACTCCGAAGGCGGGTGCGCATTGACAGGCCGTGGTCTACAGCGAATTCGTTAAGATAGTTATGAATTGTTTCTCCCGGAATGTAGCGATCTTTTGAAATGTTTTCCTTCTTCATGGGATAGAAAGAGTACTCGAAAAGACCATGTCCGATCTGGGCAAACAGGTTCGGATAGATCTTCTCTTTACTCCAAACTCCCCCAATGGTATCTCCATCGTCCAAGATTATCAAGTTTGTTGCCGGTGCCAGTTTCAAGTATGTAGCTGCTGAAATGAGACCATTCCACCCTAAATCAAGTCAATTTTGTTTCAAGTGTCCGATGTACCAGATACTTACCAGCGCCAACAACGACAACATCGAAACGCTCTTCCTTGCTCATTTTGGGTAGCGCTAAAATCTTAGATTCAAGTGAATTTGCAATGAAATGTCTACTTTTTGACAATGAGACATTTACAACCCCACTGGTTGGGCTTACATTTACGGGATTCAAAAGACCGCAGCTCGATCACGTGTTGCAGTCTCTCGGACCATACTGCTTTATCGCACAAACGGAGTTGACAATAACATTGCCTCATGCATCGCGGTAGGCGGTTTGGAAGGTACGCGGTCTCGTGTTTTGGGGTCCCGTGCCGTCCGGCTGGAATGGGGCGGAGACGATCCCGTTCCTCGCGGACTAATTTTCTCCGCCTTGGAACACCGACTTGTTGACCTCGAATCCCCCCTCGGAGTTTCATAATTGGACAAACTTGCGACAAATTCAAATTCCTAAAGCTAACTAGCTGTATTCTAACAGCGAGAACTGGCCCTACGTCCGTACTCTTCGGCCTATTCCGAAAGGTCGACCCTCTATTTCGCGACACACTCAGAGTAATATTCATGTTACTTCTTTCGTAGAGTATTTACGGTTGGAAAGTGAATTGGATCAGCTACAACAAAATTCATCATGAGAACCCTTCACAGTTTGTTCATCGCGCTCAGCTTTCTAGGCTTCGGTTTACTCTGGGGTGGAATGGCCTTAAATGGAACGCTGGATGCAATGAATACTGTCAAAGCAGCTCACGTCTTCCCTGACGGCACTCCACTACGAAGCGTTTACACACATATTCCGCCACTCGATGATTTTCTCACAACACTTACAGTGTTTTTCTACAATTTGACAAACGGCAAAAATGCTGCACCTAGGTTGCTATTCTGTGACTTGGCAGTAATACTCCAGGTCGTCGTCCTATGGATTTTGGTAGAAAGTAGACGGGGTTATAATCGATCAAGATGGTCTGTTTTGTAAGTTCGAGTCTGTCCTATGATATAGTATGTGTTATTGACATTCGGAATTTAAGAACACCTGCATTGTGGGGTGTAATGATGAATGCATTGGGTGCAGCATTCATCCTTCCAATCTATTGCTTCCGGCACCTTAGGAACAACACTTCGAGGCGTGACAGTGGACTGAATGAACACGAGGCAAAGGCCCTGCCCATTACTATTGCCATTTCAGCTGCCTTTCCGTTGATTCTTATGCTGCCACCAATTTTGAATCTCCCCACCGAGTCGCAGCAGGGTTGGATCGCCTTATTTCAGGTGACCCCGCTGCTTTTCGCAGTGGTCCAGATTATCAGCTCACTGGCCATCAACTCTCTTAGCAGATTGGAGGAGGTTAACGTGGCAGAGAAGAAATACTTGAAAGGTTCCTATCTTTTCGCGGGACTTATTGCTATCATAGCACATCTTTCAGTTCTGGGGACTTCCCTTTTCAGCGGCGATCACACTGTCTCGTTTCAAAGTGTCTTCCTTCCCTGGTACACCCATGTCGACCAATCCACCCCCAAAGGCCTAGTAATGGGTGCACACCTTTTCACGCAATTCGACTTCCTCATAATTCAAATAACATGCGCTGTGTACGCGTATGCACTTCTCGAGCCTTTGATGAAGACGGAGCAGCACATCAAATTATACAACCAGTCGAGTATTTTCAGAATGCCGGCAGTCGCCGGACTGGTAATTGCAGTCAGTGCCTTCATTCTAGGGCCAGCAGCGACGGTATCTTTCGCTTTTGCTGTCAGGGAAGACAGGATGAGAAAAGCATTTGTGCTCAAGACGAGGTGAGAACATTGCAAATACGCAAAGTTGTTGGCTTATAAATGAAGTGGACCAGAGCAGCCTTTACTCGCGGAGGACGTGACGGGGTTTGGAAGCTTCGAAAGATGATGGAAGTCTATGAAGAGTTTTGGGGTTGAATGTTGGGTAGTGGTCCGGAGAGTTGATGGATTATCACATTTTGTGCCATTTTCAATTTGGTGGTTTAAGTTCGTTGTCCGAAATGTTAAATCAAGAATTTCGTTATACGCAATTCCAAGAAATTATCTCTGAGATCTGAAGCCAAAACTCCATCGATTACTCCTTTAGAGTCTGATTCCTCTTTAGATCTGCATCAGTTCTCCAAATAATCACAAATAGTAGCAGAGACTAAATAACGACCCTTAAAACTACCCATGAGTTCCACAAGGATCATTGATAGTTTATGAAATCAGTTTCAAGGTCATATTCTAGTAAAATGCATGGCCAAACACGTGATCCGAAAAAGCGGGGGAAATATTCTTCCTCCCCGCTCAAGGATCGATCAACTTCAACGTTTCCATCCATCTCCATCTCCATTGCAACCCCAAAATGTATCTGCAACGGGACCATTTGTTCCCATCCCCGGCTGGCCAAAGCCGTGTACTCGATCGACAAGGCTAATTTTTGACTTTCGGATGCCATGCAGCAAATCCGACCCTGTCAGCACTCAGGGGTCATGACAGGACGAGGGCGGAAAGGCGAGGCGCAGGTCCGCCCCTCTCTCACTCGCGACGGAGAACCGCGGAACCTTTGTCCATTCAATGAACCCCCATGCTCTGAACATCCACTCCGGAGCTCCAAATAGTGCTCAATGATGAACGGCCTGCATAGCAAGGACCGGCCCAACGCCCATCCCGTCCCACATGGCGGGAAACATGGCGGGAGGGATCGTACTGACGGCTTCTGAACCGGGATGATTGACTAGATCTGGACCCTGAACTATGTCACGCACGGAGATGGATGATTCGTAGGAGCTTCTTAGTTGAAGTGCTTCTATGATATATCGTCGCCGAATATCAGCTCATAAAACATTATTTCATACATTTGCAATTCCCTTCTCATAACAAATGGTCGCAGCGATACAATTTCTGTGCCTACAACGAGATTCTACCAACGCATATTCAAAATGCCTGGTCTAATCAGACAGAGTTACTCTTCATCGAGCTCCTCTGACGATTCCTTTAACAATGACGACTCAAGCAGCATCAGCAGCACTGGTGTTCATGATGACTTATCTTACCCTGCCCTGTCAGTGCCAGGCTATGGCGAGAAGCCACTTTCAGAACAGCTGGAGCCCATAGCTGTGGTTGGCATGGGTGAGTACCTGCTCCTTGACTATTGAGCTTCACTGATACCGTCAGGATGCCGTCTTCCCGGAGATGTCAGCTCGCCCACAGCATTCTGGGATATGATGATTAACAAGAAGACCGGAAATACTCCCAAAGTACCCTCGTCAAGATTTAATATCGATGCACACTTCCACGTTGACAATGAACGACCTGGGTCATTCAACGTTCTGGGGGGATACTTCCTGAATAGTAGCTTGAAAGAATTCGACCCTGGCCTTTTCGGCATCACGCCAATCGAGGCTATGTGGATGGATCCCCAACAGCGAAAGCTACTCGAAGTAGTTTACGAATGCTTTGAGAATGGCGGGGTTTCAATGGAGTCCATCGCTGGCAGCAAGACTGCCTGCTTTGTTGCCAGCTTCACGGCCGACTTTCAACAAATGGGTGATTAATCTCGGAATTTCTTCAGGTGTCAAATACTAACGTTGAGATAGCATTCAAGGAACCGAGTTTCCGACATAGTTACGCGGCCACAGGTGTTGATCCTGGTATTATTTCCAACAGAATCAGTCATGTCTTCGGTTTGAACGGTCCTAGTATCGTTGTCAATACCGCGTGTTCTTCGTCTGTTTACGCATTACACAACGCTTGCAACGCCCTCCGCAACAAAGAGTGTTCCGGAGCAGTCGTAGGTGGCACAAACCTCGTGCTCACTGTGTATGTTATTACCCCTCTACTCCATCCAGAAGTTGAACTTTCATTCTGACTTTATATCATCCAGTGATCAACATATGAATACAGCCAAGCTTGGCGTTCTATCGCCCTCGTCGACTTGTCATACTTTTGATGCCTCTGCTGATGGATATGGCCGTGCCGATGCAGTTGGAGCTTTATATCTCAAGAGGCTCAGCGACGCTGTTCGAGATGGAGATCCTATTCGCGCCGTGATCCGCTCAAGTGCTGTGAATTCCAATGGAAAAGTTCCCGCTGTTGGCATTACCCACCCGAACCTAGAAGGACAGGCTGAGGTCATTAAACACGCCTACGTTCGAGGAGGTGACCTGGACCCCAAGCTGACCTCATACTTTGAGTGCCACGGTACAGGAACAGCTGTTGGAGACCCGCTCGAGGTTCATGCGCTGGCCAACGCCATGAACACGAACAGGTCTCCCGAAGAAGAGCGTCTTTGGATAGGAGCCGTTAAAACAAACATCGGCCACAGTGAGGCAGCAAGCGGAATCTCCGCCATCATCAAAGCAGTTCTCTCTGTCGAGAAAGGCGTCATTCCACCAACAAGGGGTGTTGTCAACCCGAACCCCGCCATTGACTGGGAAGGCTGGAAGGTCCGAGTAGTCAATGACCCAGTTCCTTTCCCAGAGCATCTTCCAGTCAAGCGAATCAGCGTCAACTCCTTTGGCTACGGTGGCACCAACGCACACGTTATTGTCGAAAGTGCAGATAGTTTGGTGACTGGCCGCCGATCCTACACAGATGCTTCCAACAGAATTGCCCCACCTCGTGATTCGTTCCGCCGGAAACGACCATTTCTGCTTCCATTCTCAGCCCATGATAAGCCTACTCTGAAGAAGAACATTGTCGCTCTCGGCGATGTCGTCAACGACTATAGTCTTCTAGACCTGTCATACACCCTCGGCAATCGTCGTTCCAAACTTTCCAGCAGAGGATTCGTGGTAACTAGCACTGCCGGTTTGGAAACGGCCTTTTCAAATGATCTCGACAGCTTCGCCTTTGCGGAGAAGAAGAAGACCCCGTTGATCGGGTTCGCCTTCACTGGGCAAGGAGCTCAATGGGCCAAGTAAGAAAATCCAGAACTTCAGGAATCATGGAAAGACAAACTGACTTTGACAGGATGGGTGCTGAGCTCATGACTTACTACCCAAGTTTCCTACGAAGTATTCGCGTCCTCGACCGTGCACTAGAGGATCTCTCAGACGGGCCCAACTGGACTCTTGAGGACGTTCTCCTAGAAGACGCTGCAACTTCGAGAGTTGGCGAAGCGGAGTTTTCTCAGCCACTGTGCACAGCGATTCAGGTCGCAGTTGTCCAGCTGTTGGCAACTTGGGGTATCAAGCCATGTGTCACCGTGGGCCATTCCTCCGGTGAAATTGGAGCCGCATATGCTGCCGGCCTCATCTCGGCAACAGAAGCAATCATCGCCGCCTACTACCGTGGAAAGGTTGTTGCCGATGTGAAGACCGACGGTGCTATGCTGGCTGTCGGCCTTGGAGCTGAAGCTGTCACTCCGTATCTCGCCAACATGGACGGCAAGGTTCTGGTTGCCTGTCACAACTCACCCGATGGTGTGACCCTCAGTGGAGACTCATCGGCTATCGAGAGTGTCAAAGCCAAGCTTGATGCAGACAATGTATTTGCACGGATTGTCAAAACCAGTGGGAAGGCGTACCACTCTCACCACATGGCGCCTGTCTCCGAAAAGTACGAAAGTCTCATGCGAGCTGCGGCAGAAGCAGCCCCATTCGATGCTGCCCAGCCATCGGATGCCATCATGGTCTCCTCAGTCACAAACTCTATCATTACGAAGGCAATGTCAGTCGACGAGAAGTATTGGAGCGCAAATCTCCGAAGCCCAGTCCTGTTCAATCAGGCAGTGCAAACAATCGCGACCGACAGCCAGGTACCCAAGATCGATTTGTTGATCGAGATCGGGCCTCACTCGGCTCTTTCTGGCCCAATTCGTCAGATCTGCACATCCAACAAATTTGACAAGCTTGGGTATCTGCCGACTCTGCTCAGAGGCGCGGACTCTGCCGCACAGCTTCTGAAGCTTGCAGGCGAACTTTTCTTGAGAAATTATCCACTTGACATGGAGCGTATCACTCTCGTCGAGGCCCCACTGCCCAGTGGAAAGATTCACCTTGTAACCAATCCATCAATCCTTCTCTACAAAAATTATGGTACTAACTCATTGTAGGAGAAAGGCAGATTCATCGTCGACTTGCCAACGTATCAGTGGAACTATGGTAAGGACCTCTGGTCCGAGGTCAGACACAGCACCGAGCACCGTCAATTAACCCATGCCCGCCACGATATTTTGGGTGCCCTCATTCCTGGAGCTTCATTGCGTGAACCTAGCTGGAAGAACATGTTACGCATACGTGATCTCCCTTGGCTTAAGGATCACTCTCTTGGTGGGGAAGCAGTATTCCCGGCTGCCGGATATTTTTCTATGGCCATTGAGGCCATCACCCAGCTCAACGAAGTCAGTGCTGACCCAGTCAACATCGACGGCTACGTACTTCGTGATGTGTCAATCAAGGCTGCCTTGGTCACTCCGGACGACGATACTGGAATTGAGGTTATTTATAACATGAGACCGGCCATTAATAACCATTCCAACTCCATCAGTGAGTGGTGGGACTTTAGCGTTTCCTCTGTCAATGAAGAAGGAAATCGCAAAGATCACATTGCCGGAAGCATTGCTGTCAATGCTCTTCCTCGGGGTCCTACCCCTAGAAAGGTTCCAAACCTACCTCAGCGAGCAAGTGGAAAGTCCTGGAACCAGGGACTGCGAGAAGTTGGTTTCGATTATGGATCAACTTTCCAAGATATGACGGACATTCGCTCTGACGGTGTTCAGTATGCTTGTGCTTCTAAGACTGCGATCAAAACGGAATGCGGCGCCATGCCTGGAGAATCTCGCTATGTTCTACACCCTGCGTGTGTTGATTCTACCCTCCAACTCTTGATCGCCTCAATTTATGCTGGTCGTCTTAACGACATGTCTTGCGGTGCAGTTCCTATTCAAGTCGATGAGGTGGCTATCTGGAAGCCAACATCTGAGCAGGTCGCTGCCTCTACTGCTGATGCATTTTCATGGATCGACCAACGTGGCCTCCGTTCCTTCGTTGGCTCATCGCAACTCCTTGCAAACGATGGCGAAGTTGTCATGCAGATCTGCGACATGCGTTGCACTCTTTACGAAGCTGCGGTTCCAATGAGAGTTGAGGCACCAATGGTTGTCCAACCATATGGTGAGATGGTCTGGAAGCTCGACATTGACCACCTGACTTCCTCCAAGCAGGTCGCAGACCTTGATGTATCTCAGTTGATTGAACTCGCGATTCATAAGAACTCAGCTCTCAAGGTTTTGGAAATCGGATCTTCTTGCGCGGCAGGCATCCTCCAAAAGTTTGGGTCAACTGACTACACCGTCACTGGAGTGACAGACGAGTCTGTTGCAGAACTTGACTCAATAGTGGAAGGTCACAAGCTGGCGAAACAAATGAAACTCGACATTTCGGCGGATGTTGACGCTCAAGGTCTATCTGCGGACTCTTTTGATCTGGTCATTGCCTCAATCGAATCAGACGACGTCTCTTCCCTCAGCAACGTACACACGCTCCTCGTCAAAGGTGGCCGGGCTATCATTGAGTCAAACTCCACGTTGAGGGAATCGACCCTCAAAATGACAAAATATTCTGGAGTTGACTGTCTTGTCAAACCTACGAGCGGCCACGCTGCGATTCTGACAACAGCCTTGAAGCCGGAAGAGCCAGCGGTTGTTTGTGCACCAAACGAGATTGTCCTCGTGTACCGTCAAAGCCCAGCCGAGATCTCCATCGCTATTGGAAAAGCTTTCACGGACGCCGGCTGGCAGCCAAAGATCACGGCGCTGCAATCTCTTCAGGAAAGCGAGCACAAACATGTTGTGATGATCGCTGATTTCGAAGGTCCTCTCCTTGCGACCCTAAAGGAATCCGAGCTTTCTGCCATTCAGAGTATTTGCACATCTGCATCTTCGGTCCTTTGGGTGACACCTGGCGGACTCTTGAATGGCAAGAAGCCCGAGTATGCAATGGTAGCGGGTCTTGCTCGATCCATCACCTCTGAGCAAATATCCCTCAACCTCACAACGCTGGATTTCGACCTCGAAAACACAACAGCTGCCCAGATCTCGTCTTCAATCTTGACAGCTGCTAAATGCCAAGTATCCGGAAATTCAGAAAGCGAGTACTACGTCTCGGATGGGAAGTTCCATATTAGCAGACTGATCTCAAATGATAGCATCAACGATGTCTATGCTTTCCCCAAGGAGTCTACTGAGCCAGTACTTTTCGAGTCTGGTATGCGTCTTGTTGGTCAAGTTCAGTCTGGTCAAGTCATATTTGCAAGAGATGAGGAAGGTCAAGATGATATTCTTCCAGCGAACTCCGTCGAAGTCCGTGCGACTGTCTGCGGGCTTTCCAAGGAAGGTGTCCTCGTGATTAGCGGATCTGACTATCCTACTACATTCTCCCACGAGCTTGGTGGGGTGATTGAGCGTGTTGGATCCAGTGTTTCCGATTTCGCTGTCGGCGATGAGGTCGTTGGGTTCTCTTTCAGTACCTTTGCAACTCACCAACAAGTCGATGCCAACCTTCTTCAGAAGGTCGCTCCTGGTGATTCACTGGCTGAGCTTACCAGTCTCCCAATGGCCTACGGTGCTGCCATTTACGGTCTGAAGGAGCTTGCAAGCCTTCGCCCGCAAGAAACAGTTCTCATCTTGAGTGGCACTGGTCATGCTGGTCTCGCCGCAATCAAAATGGCCCAACTCATGCAGGCTATTCCATATGTTGCTGTCGCCAGTGATGCTGAAGCTCAGAGAGTCAAGGCTGAATTCAGCCTGCCTGATGCCCAGATCCTGCTACCGGCATCAGTTCCTCTTTCATTGCAGTTCAAAGAAGCAAGCGGGAAAAGCGGTGCCGATGTAGTCTTCAGCTCAGGTCTCGTTGACAGTGCTGTCGCTCAAGAATGTTGGAGAAACATTACTGCCTTTGGTCGTTTTATTGACTCGGGCAGAAAGAATGTTTTGAACCGCACTGTATTGGATACTGTTCCTTTCCATCGAGGCGCCAACTACATGTCTTTCGACATTCTGGACATATATGCTCAGAAGCCCCAGGTCCTTGGCGAGCTTCTCCGACTGACCATGTCGCTCTATCACCAAGGTTCCATCACACCACTAGGTGTTGTATCGCAGAGACCCATTGCGGACCTCGACGAGTCTGTCTCTACCTTCTCAGATGACTTCGCTTCGGGGAAGACGCTTCTCACCTATCAATCTTCCGAGAAGTCCCTCAACGTTATTCGGTCTCGACCATCGTTGAAGTTCCACGCAGATGCTACTTACCTGTTGGTAGGTTGCCTTGGTGGGCTTGGACGTAGTCTTACGTCCTGGATGATGAAGAAAGGAGCCCGCAGATTTGCCTTCCTTTCGCGTTCTGGTACTGACGGTGAGCAAGCTGCTATCTTGGTGGAAGATGTGAAGAAAGCTGGTGCCGAAGTGCAAGTCATCCGTGGTGATGTCACCGTCCAAAAGGATGTCGAAAGTGCGATCAAAGCAATCCCATCGAAGTTCCCCCTTCGTGGTGTCGTTCATGCAGCCATGGTTCTCAAGGTAATTTATATCCCACTCCTCAAGTTTCTGCTTTGGACTGACTAATATTTTTTAGGATGGGCTTTTCCATTCCATGACTTACAGTAACTGGGTCACTTCCACCCTTCCCAAGGTTCAAGGAACAATCAATCTTAATGCGGCCTTACAAGACACGAAGCTCGACTTCTTCATCACGACGTCCTCAACCAGCGGCACCCTTGGTACCCCGGGTCAAAGCAACTATGCTGCTGGCAATGCTTTCATGGATTCTATGTCCCGTCATCGACATCTCAACAATAAGCCTTCAACTTCACTGGTCCTCCCTATGGTACTCGGTGTCGGATACGTTGCTGAGCACCCAGAGATTGAGGAGGCTCTCAAGCGCAAGGGTATCTACGGTATCGACGAAGAACATCTCCTCGAAGCCTTCGAGGTCAGTATGGCAATCCAAGGCCAAAAGGGAGCTGCCGATCACGTCGTAGTCGGTATGGATCCCTCGAAGCTTCAAAAGTCCCTCCACGAAGCCGCCACTACAGACGGCTTTTGGATGGAAGATGCGCGATTTAGATCTCTAATTCACACCATGAGATCCGCATCTCCGACTTCCGCCAGCGGCTCCTCGGCCTCTATTCTCTCTATTATCCATGCCGCCGCCACCCCTGCCCAATCTGTCGAAATCGCAAGCGAGCACTTTATGGATAAATTGAGCCGATTGTTGATGGTGCCAAGGGACGAGTTTGAGCCAGACACGAAGAGAATTTCCAGCTACGGCCTAGACAGTATGATTGGAGCTGAGTTGAGGAACTGGATCTTCAAGGAGTTCGCGCTGGATATTCCATTCCAGCAACTTTTGGGGGAGAGTATGACTGTCACGAGGTTTGCGGGATTGGTGTGCGCTAACCAGGGGATTATGGTGGAAGGCTAGATTGATGGAGGATGTGCTCGATGGAGAGATACTTAGACTGTATAGGCTTTTCCCGGCGGTCGCTGCCCTCGTCTGGGCGCTGCAACTGTTTTGTTCGCTGGAATCACACTGTTTTCGATTGAAGGGGTTTTCCAGTATTGTTCGTGTTCATTATCTCCAGTCTTTCTTTTTAGACCCCCTAGTCCGAGCAATATTGCACCTTCGAGAGAGTTACATAGACACAAATGGATTTACATGTTGATAAAAACCCTTGCTATGGCCAATTTAATTCTATTGGAAATTGAAATTCAATCAGATAGGTAGAATCAATTGATAAACGGGATCTGTTCTTGGATTTTGAATGACTGATTAAATTAAACTAGTATTTCAAGAACGTGATCCCGTGGGAACTTATTTTCAACTCATGGAGTGCTGTTCCAAACCCTCGACAGGCTGCGGCCATGCGTTGTAACACTTGTTTAGATCTACCACGCAGAACAGCACCTTTTTGTTGATACTGGAGTACTTCACTCACTCCAGATTATTTACCTAGAAACTAAGAGAAATTCCATTAAGCGTATTATTTGGAAATAGATCAACATTACTTGGACTTTCTTTCCGGGTACCTGGAGCGATGTCCTCTATCCCTCATTGAACCCTCGATGTACCAGGGGACCATGAAGGGCAATGTATTCACTGAAACTGGATTCTCACGACTTCAGTGATATGACACTATTTTCAGGGACCTACCTTCGTAAAGCTCTCTGAATACGGTATCTGCTCAAGAGCTCCGCTCATTAGGATGTGCAAGAGAAGTTTTTGCAAGCGAGGCAATTTTCAGCAGGGTTATTGCCTGTGATTTTAGCGAGCAGCCACTAACTCGTAACTACCACAACAGCGCTATGTTCCGGGGGGGGGGGGGGGGGGGGGGGAGCACACACAACCAAGGTGGTTT
>Ga0247778_1000502_pt1 | contig 46546 bp, 40 predicted proteins | sample UWRJL049202B5_FD_179939 | JGI IMG/M metagenome (GOLD analysis project Ga0247778, IMG submission 179939) | Plant litter microbial communities from Arlington Agricultural Research Station in Wisconsin, United States - UWRJ-L049-202B-5 | ecosystem: Environmental > Terrestrial > Plant litter >...
TCGTATGCACTGTCATAGTATCTTTCGGGGTTGTGGTGGGAATTCTGTTTCTCGAAGAAACGCACGAGGAGAAGAAGTATCGTCGCGATCCGGGTCTGGAGACTGGGAAATGGATCCTCAGCAAGATTGCGCGATGCGGGAAATCGAAGAACTCACGATGCGAGAAGGCTTCTGATCTTGATGAGGTGGTTTCGTTGTTGAGCGAGGATGAGCCGCCTGGATATCGCACCATCGAGGGTTCCCCTAATTTGCCATCCACGCCATCGCCAGAACCTCAAGAGCCGCTGGATTTGAACAATACACACGTCACAAAGACTTCGAAACCCGCTGTGACAAGAGCCTTTACACGACAGGTCGTCTTGAACATCGTCGGCTATGGAATCCTAGCTTAGTAAGTTGATGCACGATTTTCTTTTTCTGAGGCACTCGTACTGACTCGTGATCAGCCACACAATTACCTTTGATTCCATGCTTCCGACTTTTCTGAGCACGCCTGCTCCGGCCTCAGAAAATGCTTCCCCTTGGCAGCTTCCATTCAAGTTCGTTGGCGGCTATGGGCTTAGCACCAAGGAAATTGGTGTAGTCTTGTCCGTTCAAGGCATCTATTCCATGATCGCGACCGTCTTCCTTTTCCCTATCATCGTACGCAAATTGGGAGCTTTAGGATTGTTCAGACTTGTCGCCATTTCGTATCCAATTCTATACATCGCGACGCCGTACTTGGTGTTACTACCGGATAGCCTCCGAATGGCTGGAGTTTACGCGGTTGTGATCTGGAAATGCACTTTTGCGACGATGTCCTACCCCAGCAACGCCATTCTGCTCACGAATTCAGCACCCTCACTTTTAATGCTCGGGACGATCAATGGTGTAGCCGCATCTACAGCAAGTCTCTGCAGGGCTTTCGGACCAACTGCTTCGGGATTCTTATTTTCAGCCGGCCTTCGAATCGGTTACTCAGGCCTGGCTTGGTGGTGCAGTGCAATCATTGCTCTGGCAGGCGCCATCATCAGCTTGAGCATGACCGACAAGGGAGGTCGTATGGATGTAGACGAGAAGCAGAGTGAGGAAGACCAAGAGATGGGTTTCGAAGACCACATCTTGGATCACAACTCGCTCGATTCCGCGCTCGCAGCCGCAGAGCCTCGGAGTATGGACCAAGACGACGATGCAGAGCAATCTCGTTGATTGACGACCAGCCTGCACGACCTCACGAATTTTATAGATTTCAGTTCTGGCTTTCCTCTGGAGGACATCTTGTATAAAAGAAGCTTTTGTCGACGTTTTCTTTGCATCCTTTCTAGATATCCTCTGCTTTCAGCGTTGTGGTCTTTAGATTCTTTCTTAAAATACTTGGCGCACCGGGCTATGGGAGATTACTATTTATACCAAAGGGAGTTTATTAAGACGGAAAATCCTGATTAGATCAGTTGAACTGGGTTGGAGTTTTCGTGGCCTGGGAGATAATGGGGGGAATTGGATACCTACCTAGGCCAGGCCTAGCAGAGAAGGCATTTGAGCGGCGTTATATCTATTAGCTTAGGGCATTCAAAATTCTCAGACAATTGATGATATATCTGCCATGCTATTTATGAGCTCTAGAAGTGCATGTGTCTACATATTAAATCCTTGTGGACATGTACACATCAACCCACCTATTTTGAATCTACTCGTGCACTCACAGTTAAACTAACAGCGGCTCCTATCTTTACTCGATGGCCTCACATAATGGCGCCTCCACACTAAACCATAGTGGCCGTGGTGCCCCGAGGCCAAAACTGGCAGGCAGTGCTGATTCGCTGAAGCTCTTATCATCGCTATCTCAGCGGACTGGTGGACCCTGACACTGAAAATATCCCGCGTCTCTCACTCCACGCTGATCTGCAGCCGCAGCCCCAAGAGAGCAGTGAATTTGCTTCTTCACTCTCTGTCCAATTACCGCACACATGCGCCGGGGACATTATCGCCGATAGCCGCCCCGTCTTGGATCTCGATATTGCATCGCAGAGCTTGAGTCTGATCAGCCTTACAACGAAATTTGATATGATGGCGAACTGATCGCAACGGAAAATCGTACGACATACATCACGCAAACAGCACAACGATGAACAGAGGCGCGCAACTGCAGACAGAGAGATAGGGCGATTCGACCAATCAGCGCCCCTAGGATCGCCCATACTTTTGGTCCCTGAGCTGTCTGTTCCCGGGGTTCAGCCACGAGGCTCCCGCGCACGCAGGGGAATTGCATAGCTATAAAAGAGGGAGCGGAGGAGGAGGGACCATGAACTCGAATTCAAATACAAGCCCCAAGCCCCTCGATACCTCGGGCAGTGCTGGGTATCCGAACAAACGCGCACGACATAGCTCCCCGGAGAGCGCGGTCAAGAGCCCGAAGAGCGTGGAGGAAATAGAGAATGCGTCTACGTCTGGTCCGGCGGTTGCGGAGAAGAGCAGTAAGGCTGGTCAGAGCAGCAGTTTTAGGAATGTGAGCGCGTGTAATAGGTGTCGGTTGAGGAAGAATAGATGTGATCAGCGCCTGCCGAGTTGTGCGAGTTGTGAGAAGGCGGGGGTGAAGTGTGTGGGGTATGATCCTATTACCAAGAGGGAAATTCCTAGAAGGTGAGTGTGCACTTGTTCTTCTGTTTTATAATGGTCGGATGGTGGCAATTGGAGGAATCGAGGTGAAAGGAGAGAAGGCTGACAGTTTGGGAATTATAGCTATGTCTTCTACCTCGAGACCAGAGTGAAATACCTCGAGAAAGTCCTGCTGGATAACAATATCTCCTTTGCACCCGCCGAAGTCCTCGATCATAGCTCAAGACCGGGCACGGATCCGAATACCGTCCAGTCACCGAGTGATGAGGGACCACCGACTTTCAATGGCACTGAATCTTCTGTCACATCGCACAAGCAGTCCCCGCAGGAAGTGGCATGGAACAAGAAGCAAGATGAATCGGATAAACTCAACAAGCTGGTATCAAACATTGGCAGTGTCTCTGTCCAAGGAGCGTCAGATTCGCGATACCTGGGCTCTACATCAGGAATTTCATTTGCGCGTGTTGTCTTTGCGGCAGTCAAATCTTCAGTCTCTGGCACGAACAGTGATAAGAGCGGTGTTAAGCCATCAAGACCCCCGATTACAAGCAAAGCTACGGGCACAGGAGGAACCTCGATGCGAGACTCCTTTTTCGGCTTACATACGAAACCTACCATCAAGCAAGCTCCATTCCCCAGCAAAGAACTAGGAACACGGCTAGTGCACTTCTACTTTGAGCATGCGAATCCGCAGATTCCGATTTTGCATAGAGGGGAGTTTATGAAGATGTTTGAGCTGGCTTATGCGGATGGCGATGCGCGAGTTAGGACGCCAAGAGAGCTGTATATGTTGAATATTGTGTTTGCGATTGGCTCTGGCATATTCCTGGGCGATTCTGGGGACAAGGATGATAAGAGGGAAGAGCGGAAAAAGCAAGGTTTAGGAAAGCAGTGTCAACCGGAGGAATATCACGCTTCTGCCATTGTGCATCTAGAGTCTTGTCTAAGCTCAGCGGGGTCCATCGATAGGGTGGATGGATTCGGCGGAGGACTGGAGGAGCTACAAGCAGTCCTACTCTTGGCAGGCTTTGCCCTTTTGCGACCTGTTGCTCCTGGATTATGGTATATTATTGGTGTTGCTGTACGATTAGCCGTGGATCTCGGATTACATTATGAAGATGGGAAGGATATAGATGTGGGTCTGGAAGAAGCGCCTGCGGATCCCAAAATCGAGAGCGATGCGGCCGCGCTACGACGAGAACGCAGTATACGGGAAAGAGGACGGAGAGAATGGGTGCGCGATTTCAGAAGAAGGCTGTGGTGGTGCACATATTCTTTTGACAGGCTCGTGTCAACTTGTGTCGGCCGACCGTTTGGCATTACAGACCAAGTGATCACGACGGAGTTCCCTTCCTTGCTGGACGACAAATATATTACGCCGGCTGGGTTCTTGGAACCTGCAGGAGGTGCGGCTGAGCCTTCGTACAAGCATGCTGCTTATCATTACTTCAGACTCAGATTGTTACAGTCTGAGATTCTGCAAGTCTTACAGCATCAACAGGCGCAGCAGGCGAGGGCTGGTGGTGCGAACCGACGGAATCCTTTCATGCATACAGCTCTTCCCTCACCTTTTATGTCAAAGTTCGACAGCTTTCGGTCTTGGCGGATTGATATTGACAAGCGGTTGTGGGAATGGAAGACTTCTGCTCCGACGAAACGGGAGACGGGCGTTGGATTCTCGGTTGAGTTCTTGGAACTGAATTATTGGCAATGCGTGATCATGCTTTATCGGCAGAGTTTGAGCGTGCCGCAGCTCTTCGAAGGCGAATACAGCACTAGCGAGGAGGTCGAAAGTCCAAGCATGCATAATGTTGAGCTAAGGGAAGACGAAGAGCGAGTGTTCTTGAAAGTTGCGGAGGCTGGACAGAGAGTGTTACGGTTGTATAGACAGTTGCACCGAGTACATTTGGTCAACTATACTTTCTTAGCGACTCATCATCTATTCATGGCTGGGATATCATTCCTATACGCTATCTGGCACTCACCAATTGTCAGAAGCCGGTTGGTAAGTCTCATCCCTCCGTTCAGCTTAAACCTAATGCTGACAATAATATCAGACAATGGACGAAGTTGACTTCACAATTTTAGCAGCAACCTCTGTTCTCGGCGACCTGATCGAGAAATGCCCACCCGCTGAAGCCTGCCGCGACGCCTTCGACCGCATGTCCAAAGCCACCGTTCAAATGTGCATGTCCACCACCGGCTTCAGTTCCTCCGCCCAAGGCCTAAACTCACGTCGCCGCTCCCACGCCCAAGAAGACTATTTCAACGGTCCCAACGGCAAATCGCAACTTCGCCGCCAAAGCAGGCCGCAGAGTCAACGACCGAAGCCACAGTTCGATATGGGGCTTAACGATTTACTAGCACCTTCTGTTCCTCCGTTGACAACAGCACCACAGGTCTATGGAGGCGAAAGGGAAAGAAGTGTCAAAACGGAATTCGAAAACTACGCCACATCAACAACACCCACACCCCCTCCCCCCCAACGCTCAAACACAGCACCATCCCAAGCCCCCTCCCAACCCTCACCAATCGACTACGCCATCTCCCCACCCCTCTCCAGCCTCGACAACAGCGCCATCGACCCCTCTCTCCTCCCCTCCCAATCCGCATTCAACAACGCCAATCAATACGCCGCAAACCCATACCAAGAGTTGCAATTCCCGTTTCAGAATAATCTGGATTTCTTGCAGCAGGGTAATGGGTGGGATGCGCAGTTGGGCGGAGGAGGGGATATAGGGGGCATGGGGTTGGGGTGGGAGGGGATGGATCATGATTTTAGTGAGGGGGGGAATGTGGATTTGTTTGATGGGTTTTTCTTTGGGGGGACGGGGAACTTTTAGGTTCTTGGGGAGGGAAGTGAGTGAATTAGGGGAAAAGTTGAGGAGGATATCACCGCTCAGATATTAGATGAAGGGGGGTTTGGAAGAAGGAGAGCATCACCGCTTATTTTTTGTTTGGTGTTGAATCGATGAAGGAAGGGATTTTGTGGATATGGGCTTGGAAATGGAACTGAAAATGCGTAAAAGGATACCAGATGCGAGCGTAGATATGGGATTGAGCAGGGCGTTTGGCGTGCGCTGTTTGTTGGTATGATAGGCCAATGGAATGGAAAATTGCGTGGGTTGTCACGTAATGTGAAGATATTCCCAACTCTGTGCATTCTTTCCTCTCTTAATTGATTTCCGGTATGTGATAGTATGTGCGTGGATGCTGAAGTGTTTCATCGAGGAGGTCAAGAGTAATGAGAGTTTGCTAATCCTTTTGATAGTGTGAGGCTTGCGATGAAACATTGTTGCAGAGGAGACCGATCAGAACCAATATTCGTTATCGACACTTCAATCCCAGCACGAAAGGTGTCGGTTCATGAAGAAATGGTATTGCTATGGATCACCGGGTGACAAGTCTTTTGCGACATGTTGTCACAAATCTTTCAAGGCAAACATGGTTTATTTGATTTAAGGGTGTTTCTTTCAAAGTTGCATCATGAAAAATCAGCTAGTACAATATATTCGGCTCGCCGGCTGGACGTACATATGAAATAACGTATATATTTCCCCCCTCAGTGGGTGAGGATTAGGTCACAAAGGTCTCAGCTGCCTCCCCGTACTGGAGACAGCATGGCGATAATTTTGAGACCCTTGACAACCAATCAGTCTAGTGACCAGTTTCGGGTAGAGAGAACCGATGCCCCTTCTATCCTGAATGTGGAATCACAGCTAGATGTGATTAACGTAAAATGTTTCTCCCGCGTTGAGCAGGAAATGAAGTGCGATGAAGCCCGAAGAACGAGCTTCAAATAAAGGGTGGTAGGGCTGTACCTAAGGGCCGACCTACCATAAAAGCCAAAATGGCTCAGGGTAATATGGTAGGCCCATAGGTAAACAGTGGCTCAGGATTGAGACCACGTAACGTATTAAGCATGTGGCTAGGGCAGCAAATGCAATGAGGAGTGGGAACTTGTTGTGCTGTCATATTACAATTAGCGTTTGGTAACTTAGAGCAGAACAGGGTTTAAAGATAAACTGTTGAGAGCCGGTTGAAAACGGGTCGGAGTGTGCGTACCAGGACAATTCAGTTGTTGTGAAGGGAAGGTCATATCAATATGGTTTTGACGCCATGAACCTTCTGAAGTCGGAAGAAGTTGTTCCATATGAAACAAATCCCCAAGATCCTGGGCTACAAGTCTTCTTGCGTCAGCATGTGGAAGACCGGACGTTGGCCAAGTAGCAGAATAATCATCTTTGGAAACGGACGAACTTCGAGTCTCCGGAAAACGCGATACGTATTTAGCATTTCGAAAAGCCCACAAATTAGGATCAGCTGGCATTGTGACATGTGAAAAGGGTTCCATCGGGCCAAAATTCGGCATAGGCAATTCGTCCGGCATTGATTCAGCTGGAGAAAGCCCAGGAATGTACCCGGATTGAGTGCTCTTGTCATCTAAGATTATAGAAGTTGGGTACTCAGATGTGGGCTGGATCTGAAAGCAATTGTTTGCCGATGAAATCGTTTCCTGAGCTTGCTGCGGTATCGAATCAATAGTCAACGTGATGCTACGCACATCAACGGTCCTCCTGGCATCGTTCCAGGGATAGTAAAGGCCATCTGCCCATGAGCGAATTGCCCCACAGTTCTTCTGCAGCCTGAGTAGAATTTCTTTCCCAAGTTGGCCCAGCCATGACTTCAGGGTATTCTGCAGGTCTAGTAGGCTTGATTCAATCTTTGAACGGTCAGCTGTGGTCTAAAATTGAAATGAACGAACTACACTTACGCAAAGTAGCTCAAATTTCCCATCGAGGAAACGTTGCTTGACATGATCTAGCTCGGAATATAGAATACCAGCGGCTGCAATAACATTGATCGAATGGGCAGAATCAATATCAGAGCTATCCAAGGCGCGAAGCGCACGTATTAGTTCCTGACTGAGCTCACCAAATCGAATAATGCTGAACTTGACAATATGCTTCTTGAGAGCTGTTTCGGTGCTCTCCATCTCTAGGCTAGGCATATCTGGAAGGAACGAGGAGCTATTGTTGTTCCGGTGTTGAAACATGATGCTTAGATAGCTGCCAGCTAGACAGGCTTGGGCCACGAGGTCTGAGCTACGATCTGTGCCGCGTATCTTTAATCCAAGGGTATTCCGAACCATTGTATCTATTTGGTCCGCCAATATGCTGCTCCACGGATAGAATGGCTTGCTGACATCTATACGAGTAAGGTTCTTTGTTTCAGTCGGCTGAGTTGTCGTAATCGCGATGAGGCAAGAAAAATTAATACCATCAGGTATTGATGGTGTTGACGATATCAATTCTTCGAGACACGGGCTCACTTCTAAAACACATCGTTAGCGGTTGTACAGATGAAGAGCAATGGGACGAAAAAGCTTACGGCTATCCTCGAGGGAAGGGGCATTTTCGACAGCCTGGCGGGGCCCTATATTGTTGCAACGCGTACAGCTGCCTTTCAGTGTACCTTTGGTACACTGCACAGTCGTCAATCATTGACCTACTGTTTCTGGATTTGACGAGGTTATTTACCTTCTGCTGCTTATGCCAGCAGTTGAAGCAAGAACTGGATTCTGCTTTTTGTACCATTTTGTGCCTCTGTCTGGACGATTTCGTCTCTCTACGGATTTTGTGATCCATTGCTTTGAGGGGAACTAGCGGAGATGGCTGAGTTCGGGAATAAGAATAGTACTATGATAGCACGAAATGGGCAAAGAAGCAAAGAGAAGGACTGAGATGATCAAAAATACTGGATGCGTCTGCTCGCCATTTTGGAGAGTAATGTTGTCCTCTTATGGAGAAGCTTCCTCGAGAAGACGGTGCGGCTGGGCCTGGATAGCAGAGCAAGCTTGCTGGCGCAAGGCAAAACCCCCGTCGCTAGCAAGTGAACGAGTTAAGAATACAAGACTTTGGCCTAACTACTAAGGCAGCAAACTTAAGTGTTTCGCGGTCGGGATGACCTCTTGCTGAATATTTTGGTGCGGTTGGATATCCAGAACCTGGTCATCATTCGCTTCCCGGGACCCAATCAGTGTTTTCGTCAACCACACCACACACGTCGTCGGGCGTACGATATAAATGGCGCAAAAATGCCCCGCGCAAGATGACTTGGAGGAATGTGACTGGTTTGGATATCCGAACTATTGTAGTACTGTAGTTCCCGCAGCATGCGTTCTGTGCATATTCCGACAGCCTTGTGCCTTGTCTTTACCACTTTCATTCTTTTACTCTCAAACTCTGTTGAAAGTTGCGAAGCTGGAGAGTATTTAACAACCGTGCTCTCGAATGGTATGGGGCATTCTATCTCTACGGCAACGACACCATGACACTCGTCGTTGGGCCCCGCGGTGAACTGTCTCCGACCCGTTTAGGTGAGCGCGTTCAGTCTAATGGCTCATGAACTTAGCTAAGCAGCACAGTAGAACACCAGGAAGAGCACACAACCTCCAACGATGACCTAGTACAGTCGAATTCCGAATTGAAAACGTCGAAGAAGCAGATCAAAGTTAGCTCGAAACAAAAAATTGGCCCCGTTGGCGCTCGCAAAACCCTTGACGAAAATTACAAAGTCAGAAACCATGATTACAAAACATTCTTCAGACTTGGAAGGGTTTTCATGACTCTCTGGACAGAGCAACTGGGACCATCAAGTAACGTGCGGGATAAGAACGTGTCTGAGATTATATTCAGGGAGAAAGTACACTCGAAGATACGTCGCTTCATTGTGGTAAGACAGCACGATCGGTTCTGCACCTGCCTGCAAATTACGTCCTACGATTCGAGAAACAAGAAAGCGACGAACCTTGGCGATCATGGAATTATCCATTCTCAAAATATATTCCCAAGTATCGATGGAATATCACGGCCTCCAGTAAGGGTTCATGCCACGAAAGATACCACATTTCGGGACGTATCTTTAATCAACTATGCGAGAACGTACACGATCGAGACGAATTTAAAAGTTTTCGACGTCGGAGAGCTGGATCAGGACTCCAAAACAACTCTCTATGCAAACTTTAGCGACGTTCTCATGGCGCCGGATGAGAGTCTAGGTCATACAAGACTGTCTTTTGTCGCTGGTGTGCCCGATCAGAATGTCTCAGAACAGAGAACAGACCAAAACCGGCTTGGACAACAAGCGATCATAGCGCTTCCGCAACCCGGCACGTTCAACTTCTTAGAGGTACCTCAAATTCCAAGTACATCCCCATCGACCGCTAGACAATACACATCGGCTGTCGTCGAAGACTTTGGTCCAAGTACATCGAGGTTTGAAGGGGCTGGCCAACTTGATTCAAGTATGTAAATCTTTCTTATCCCGTCACAGCACGAACTAACGAATCACTCGCAGGCTTTGAAGTGATAGGAAAACCTCCACGCTTCTTTAGACTTGGTCGAGTCTTCAAGGTGCTATGGACAGAGCCCGCTGGAGCTACAGCCAAAGATTCAGACCCCGCGTATTATCACAAAGTCAGTTACAACGAACGCGTCTACACGAAAATCCGCCGGTTCGTGGTCATCCGTGAGCGCACGCATAGCTGTTTATGCCTTCCACTATACACTTATGGCGGTCAGGGAACCACCAAATCTGACGTCCGACCTCAAGACCACGCATTAGTGTATAATTCAGAACAACCAGCTCCACCTGTTCCGACAGCTGAAGAAAAACTTGAAAAAGAACCGTTCGCCATCGTCGTGGAGGATTCTAACGAACAAATCGATACAATGACTCGAATGAACTTTTCTCAGGTTTACACCATCCAACATAATGTCAAAGTGGCCAAAGTAGGGAGGATAGCCAAGGATCAACTTGACCGCCTCAATACCTACTTCGTCGACAGCATAACCGCCACTTGACGGGGATCTATCGCGAACCCCGTCGATCGATTGCAACATTCTCCATAGAGTCTATTGTGATACTGCGCGCTCAGAGTTTCGCATTCTGCAGCACGAGATGCCTTCTATGAGGCATTTCCACCTAGGGTTACAGTGCAGTTGCCGCTGGACAGCCCAGGCCACCCTTCTTACGTGGTCTCAATTCTGAGCCAACCACTCGGCGTTTTCAGAACTCGAAATTTTCACGAGCTTTTTCGCCTAGCCATGCATTCCTTGATGGGGCCTTTTCTTTTGTTGGATGGGAATGGAATAGGTGTATGCGTCTGCTTGAAATCGTTATGCTTTTGCGGGCACTCTTTCAAATTTTTGTAGAGATAAACAAGCCAATTCATTTCTGACATGCTGAAAGCAACGACTAAAATCATTGCTACGAGTATCTCTTGTCTCTCGACACACTTGTCATGACAGCACTGAAATAATAACGCCTCGCCCTGATTATTATACTGCCCAGCACATATTGCCGAAGGCGTCGAAGAGTCTTCCATACTCTAGTTTCGACACGCGTGATGATGTCCACCTGTTTCCTTGAATGGGGCAGTGGATTGTAATGTATGGTAGGTATGTACCTGAGTGCGTGCGATCCTCTTTCGTCTTCTTACCAGGTTCACGCAATGAACCACTTGTAAACGTCTGCAAATCTTTTGAAATGGATACTCTGTTCCAGAGATTGAGGTGGCCCTCTCTCCTTAATCTCCGGCAAGAAGAAAAAGAACCTCCCACCTGGACTGTTCCCAGATCGCAATATATACTTTCCCAATAGCGATCTCTACCCAATAAAACCTTTGGGCTGAGCTGCTGTGCCGTTTTAACAATATTAGAAAGGTCAAAATCCTTTTAGCGGCCGATATGGCCTGCATCAAAGTGAAGGGCGGAGCGGTGGTGTGGAGGAGTATGTTTGCTGAACGATTGACTTCTTTCCCGAATATTGTTGAACAATACCAAGACACTTGTGCCCCGAAGATGGGAGATATCTTTTTCAGGCTTCGAGATTTTTGATCGATCAATTGTTCATGCCAGGCCAAGACGTATACTATGAGTACGCCGCTGGAGAATCCTCCGACTATCAAGAGGAGCGATTGGCCATCCAGGCCTCATCAACAAATTGTAGAAGACGGGAAATGTGCTTTTCGTGCACTCTCCCAACCTTCTTTACTTTGAGGTTGTGCTCCACGGAATATATGCGTGTGATATTGACTCGAGTCATTGGGTCTATTTTTTCGGATGGATCTTCTACAACAACTGGAATCGCTTTCTTCGTTAGCTTCTCGCCTGGACTATATTGCGGCCTGCCGATCTTCTCGTCGTATACTGCAACAAAATCGTCGGGATTAAGTCCTTGTTTCGAGGACCCTTGGCCGTGGTGAGTAGTCAATGGGAGACATGATGAATGCCCATTATGCTTTGTAATAACGACAAACGGGCGAATCTTGGAATGGACTTTTTCCCCGTATTGTATAGTATGGACAGTTTCGGACGAGCCAAACGGGGTCACACCGGCTGGCTCAGCCCATAGCACTTTGAAGATCCGGCCAACTTGGAAAAACCGTGAGCCATTCTCGATAAATACATAGCCTATAACAGTCAGTATTAGCTTTCCTATTTGCAGAGGAACTGAAACTTACGCGGATCCAACTTTTCGATCTGGGAGTTTGTATTATTTACAGCTACAACTTGACTCCCGTATGGGCTGACATTTGTAGATGCTGAGCCTAATATACTAGCCTGTCCAAACTTGTTCGCCAGCACATCTATCGAATCGGTCGGAGTGTATGGCGTATTACGAACCGCTGGGAGACCCATCGAACCATGCCCCGCTGAACTATACGAGTTACTGCTTGGCGCAGGACTTGTCTGATAGCCCATGGCAGAGGAGCTAGTAGGATTGTAGGATTGCATCGTAGAAGTAGGGGAGTAGAAGCTGGAGCTGGCGTCAGCTGAAGATGGGTAAGAGCTTGCGGTATAGCTTGTGCCGCTGTGCGACTGCGTTGGCGGAATGAAGGCGTCCTCGAAATCGGAATCATAGGTCCCAGAGGCATAGGAACTCTTCGCTGTTTCGGTTGAAAGAAGTTAGTAGAGGTCAACAGTGTGATTTGTTCTGGTAGAAACTTGCGTACACTGTGGATATGATTGGCCACTGGTCCTATAGCCAGACGATACTTCTAGTGGATTGCTCTGTTGAGATGGTGTATCTGGCACTTGTTGGAATGTAGTGGTTGAATTTGACTCGTAGTAGTGCGTTGACGACGACCGAGGGAGATTAGAATCTAACTCATATTCGCATTCGCCTGTATGATCTCTTCGAACTCTGTAAAATCTGGCATTGGCCGCGTCCCATTGCCAGTCAGACCAAGGTGTCGAAAAATCCACTGATTTACCCCTCCCCCTGCCGCTTCCTTTGCCTCTTCCTTTGGAGATGACAGGTGGGATCATCTTGCTAGGATAGGCAGATAGCTTTGGAATGCGGGGTGATGCCCTGACGGATAGTTGAGTGAGTAGGGCAAAGTTGTTTAGACCATGGTCTCCTGGGAGATAAAACCGTTAGATGAATCCTGTCAATCTTGGCGTTGGTCTGATATGTGTACATGTTTGGGAGCAGCAGACGGTTGATGAGGCTGCAGAAAGATCGGGTTGAGACGAAATGATGGCCTTTGGCCTTATCAGCTAATGTTACACGTGACCTATAGAAACTCTCCCGAACTTCTACGGCAGCCTGTACACCGCCAGCCTTCCTTTTGGCTCCGTGTCAATATGAAACCGTCGAAACCGTCGACGTTTTGCTTAAGTAAGCGGAGCATGCTGAATCTGTGTACTAGACCGGAATGAAGTTCTTATGCATCGGGATAGGGTTGCTGTTTTGTTGGTGTTTATACCTAGGACCAGCCGTGGCTAGCCCATCGCGGGTTTATACTGGATGCTGATTTGCGCATATTTCTCGCGATCCGTGTAGCAATCTATGCTGAGCAACTAATGGCATGAGATCTCTTATTTTACTTTTGGCGCAATTGAAGACCTCATTCTTACTGGTGCTCTGTCTGATGCGTTTTCAAGACGTGCTTAAGCGAGGGCCGCAGCCAAAAATTCGACGAAAGGACGGCCGCACACAAAATCTTGGGCCGCTGCGACGGCCTACAAGCATAAAACATTCGTCGCCCACTCAAGTCTTCTTGGAAATGAATTTCTTAGAGGAGCTCTTTCTTTGGAGCTACTCGCTACCCACAATCACGCAGTAATACTTGGCATTGCCTTCTCGAACGTCAGTGCTTGAACACATCACAGTCAGCTCCGACAATCATCCATCCCGAATCAAACGTCGCTGCTTGCTCTTGTGGGAATTCAAAATGTCCGACGAGAGTGATACCTTAGCTTGCCCGCATTGCTGGAAAAATAGGAAGCCAGTAAGTACTTGACGAGGGCTGTTGCATGTTTGATTCTGACCCCCTTTAGTGTTGCAGAAGAACACCACATGAACGTTGTATGAATTGCAATCATCGGCTTCCAAGAGGGAGTAGCGGCGCGAAATCAGAAATAAAGTTCCCAGGCGAAGGTAAACACTATTTCCACGTGTCTTCATAGCCGCCGCTTACATGCCTGAAGATATCGATCATCAGTTCCAAAGCTGTGGCTGGGACCAGGGGTCATCTTTGCTTAGGGATTGTTGTGATGATTTGACCATTTTAGACTTGGATATCAGGTCTGCAGCAGCTTCACCGGGCCCATCTGCTTCTAGAGTCGATATCACCCTTCATTCCCGTGGCTCCTTGACAAACAACGCCGTCGCTATGGCTTCTTTGGAAGCAGCCATAGCCGAGAAATTCTCGTCCAAGTTGAGATCCAAGGTCGGGAGCAATGACTTGATATCGTGCTCAATTACAGCTGGTTCTTTATTGCATGTGCTATGCTCTGCTCGCGATGTCCGAGGGCAAATACGAACTTTCAATGACGGCGTTCCAACTGCGAAGGACTACTCTGAGCGTAATCTCACACTCGACTTCCGGCGTGTCCTGGCATCCACAGTTGGGAGGCATGTGGAAACAATTATGAATGCCATACGGTCTATGAACCTGGGTGCTGATCAAAATTCGCTGTGTGCATACTCTGCTGCCGCTCTCCTGCATTTCGAAGTCGACCATTTTGTAAGAAGTATGAGAAATGGCGATCTTTCAGCCGAGGTGTGTGCCTTACTTGCCGAGATGCTTCAAACCTTTACTGACCAAAATCACAGATTCCCCTCGGACTCGAAGGCCCATTTGTAGATTGGCTTAAGTCTATCGATCTGGATTTGAAGAATTTTGTGATAGAAGGTTGCGGAGAGCACTCAGCGTGGACTTCTCTGATTGAAGGATCAAGGAAATCGTCCCGAAGGCAACATGAGCCTTTGACCATATTTCTGCACCTAACTCAACACAAATTCGACTCACCAGCCCCACAGACGGCAACCCCCCTAACCACAAACCCAAATGCAACAGTACCACTGCCAGACACCGGCCCTGCATCTCAGTTTGACTCGACCTACTCTTCTGAACCTGTATTTGATATGTACGGCGGATTCGTGGACCGCGCCAGAGAACGCTTGTCCCAACAGGAATCTCTACCATTCACCGGTTACGATCCTGAATCTCACGTGGTTTACAAAGAACTAGACCCCTTATTTTATGATCCAGGGATTGGCGATATACTCGGGGATCCCATATCTGGTTTCAATTCTGCCAATAAGGAAATTTCAGACATCCAAGATCCGGGCACCCAACCCTTAATCATAAACCTACTGACCCAACCTCGGGTCAACGGGATGACGAGCAACAGGCAAGCTCTCCATTTGAGCTCTGTCTTGCAGAATCGTCATCCTTCTTCACATACGAGTGCTCTAAACTGAGCCGCCCCAGCGCCTTTGCTAGCGAGGTCTGACCCCCGACCGTCGTGACAGGACTGGGTTGTTTTGATGTCATTTCCTTGTTTCTGTTCTTTCAAACTGTTTCGTTCGTTCAATGCTCTATATGGACCTACGACTTTTCATTTGTCTCTTTTCTTATACAGCGGCAATGCGGAATTTCTGAATTCACTGGTTATTGCTATTTATTCAGACGAACAGGACACCTCATAGCGTCTGTATATATCGACAGATACTTTATAGCTACGGCAGGCTTTCTTTTTGATTATCAGGCAGGGTGCTTTGGCTTTTCTTCTGGGTTGGATGATTTATATCTCAACATGTCTTCCTTCCATATTTAGTTCTGCAAACTGAATCCAACATTCACACCAACATTATGCTTCCTTGCCTTTCTGTGTGAGCAAAATAATCACATCTCGAAATGCAGTCTTCCATGCTCGATGCGGCGAAGAATTCTACTCATAGATCGCCAGAATTATATTCGGAGACCGATTTAAACACCAACATATGCCAGAGTCCTGCTTTGTAGACCTCACTATGGTATCTGGTTGTACTTGAGTTGGCGCGAGGGCGGGTACGCGGGGTACCTTGGCGTCCCAACGGCCCGCAGGCTAATGGCTCAGGCCTATTCCTCCAGGGGCTTGCGCTAAACTTTAGCGATCACAAGCCTGAAATATGATCATTTTATGATGCCATCAGGCAGACTAAAAAGCGGCCTTAATTCTTTTTTGGCGGACTTGAATATTCCGCTAATTGTGGAATCTTTATTTTCGCACCGGGCCTTCTATTCAGCAGTAGATTGCCTTCTTCATGCACTATTGTCTCAGTGTTCAGCCTCTAACCAGTGTCAACCATGGACAAACTATCGCACCTCCCGCCCGAGGAGGTCGAAGAGTTAAGGAAATATCTCAAAGAAAACTGGTATGATGCGCAGAACGACTATTATCGACTCCAGCTCGCGCATAACTGGTCTCCTCCTAATCCACATTACCCACACCGATACGACTATATGCTTGACCTTGGCATCATCCAGAATCCTGGAAAACGAGGCCGCAAAATACCCTGTATCAATACAAGAAATGACCACCGATTGTATAACAAAACGACAGTACTGTACTGGATGGAGTCAGCAACGGGGATGACCCGTCGCAGGGGACCAATAACTCTAGGTGGTATCTGGAACACTTGGACCGATGCTCTGGGAAGAGAACCACAAATTCAATTCGACGAATTCTTTGCTGTCCCCATCCATGTCAAGGAGGTCTACGCAAAAACGGTCCCGGGGATACTACGAGTACATGAACACAATTACGCGCAGATTCGAAAGACGATAGAAGAGAACAACAGAACTGATGCGCTTGCGAAATCCAGCGCACCTCGGCTGGATACGAAGTACTTCAAACTACAGCCAATTTGTGAGGCGCTCGTAGTGATATTCGATGAATATAAGTCGTCAACTCCTGGAAAGCGAGCAGATGGCCACTATCACTATGATGATTTTGCTCAGGATCAGAGTGTTCTATTGGTCCGAACGGGCAACGAAAAGCGGCTGAGCGCACCTATCAATTTCGAATCACTTAAGGACGATGCCTTGCCCCCTGCCAGACGTGAACGTATGGGGGCTGTTGATGTTATCCGGGTCCCCCTTCAAACTGGCGTCCGCTTCGTGGCCAGCCTTCAACTACGCGAAGAAGCTACGTTCCCCGAATCGGCCTTGGTGGGACCTCACATATCCATGGAGCCGAATCACCCATTCCTGAAATGGGAAAAGCAAGCACGAGAGTATGCAGATGAAAAGGTGGCAGACGCTCTCGCACGAGGCAGGATCGAGCCTTCTGCAACATTAGCCGCCGTGAAAAAGTGTGTATTACGCTGGAGGGATTACTCACGTCACTTTGAGCCGGTTGAATTTGTGCTTAATTGGATCTGAAACTCGGAATTCCAAGTATTCGGGTTGGCTTTAGAGACCTGCTAAAAAGGGTAAGAGATGGGGTGTGGAAGTGTTGCGCAATGCTTCTCCGCTTGTTTCTTCACACTAAACCCGTGTGGAAAAGAAGGAGGCGCCTCGGTCAGGTTTCCAAAACTTTACGGCAGAGTTATATCAGAACTAATATCATTTGTTCCGATTTGGCAACTCAGGCTCGATATCTTGAAAGCCTCAGCAGCACTGCAAGACGCGGTCGTGGCCTTGTCCCCGATGGCTAGATAGTCGCCAGGAATTAAATTCGGGCATCACGCTTATATCAAGCGGCTGTCTTAGAGTATTTGTATTCTGGTGGCGGAGGAGGGTTTTCTTCTCATGTGCCATGAAGCCCAGCCGTGTACTGTATGTCACCATTTCCATCAAGAAAGATATTGCACAATGCGCCAACATCGGTTTCAGAGGCCGCTCGAACCCAAATCCCTGACGAACAACGGGCGCTGGGTGGCTTAGATGCAACTGTTCCTCGACTCCAAATTTACGGTTAACCCTGGGTAGCATTGGGTGGTTGAAATCCCACCATGACCCAGTGACAGGAGCCTGACCATGGCTGCGAGCGGTTTTGAAGCTCGCGGGTGTCGAAGGATATTCATAAATGGGCTCATCCTTCTGCGGTACCTAGGTAGCTTGTTCAGTGAATCTTACGGAGCATACTGGAATCAAGTACTGATGTACCATAGCACTCAATGGGCACGAGATACCCCGCTGAATCTGTTATTTTATTTCTGTTTCCTGCGCCCAACTTTCTCCCTGAGGATTTAAAGTCACCTGCGTTCTTCATGCCGCATCACCGCACAGCTTCACAATTGTCATATCATCCACACAACTTGTTGTCCCCTCCTATAACTTCTGACGGGAATTTTTCGTAGTAAAAAACAGTTTTCACAGAAAGTCTCGAGCCGTTAAGCGCTACTGCTATATTAATACGTCTTAATGCGGACACGCCGAGGTCGTTCGGAGTGCGGCCACAGACCTTCAGATCATGAGGGCCCGGAGTCTCACTACGTAGCGAGATATCAGATCCACTATACTTGCATGTTGTTAGGTTGGCCTTTGACTCAAGAGGAAGCCCAAGTTTCGCAGTCGGAGCTTACACACAGTTCACCCTAAAGACTGCCAGGTGTTGAGTCAACCAAGCGCGCACCCACCCATAACCTGTTGTCATGACATCCTTCGACCTTTACCAGAATTTCAAGCTTTAATCAGCAACCCTATTCATTCTTCATGAAGAAACGTTGCAGTTTGTAAAGATTTACCTGTGGCTACGGATAAGCATGCGCCACACCCACAACCTCGAGCGCGCCATCGTAGGGCTGAATGTTGGTATCCAACACACAGTGAGACGGTTTCATTGTCATGTAGTCAATTTACGTTTATTTGTATTCTGCCACTACTAATACGAAACATTGCGCCTCGTTGGTCACTCCAAAAATATCCCAAAAAGAGTCATCTGCTGGTGTTGATACTTTTTTGGTACATTCTCATATTCGAAACATCAAGCCTGCGCCTTGCTTACTGGTCTCTGAGAAGGACTGCATAACGTAAATACGGTCTATCTACCTCTCGAAGACCAGTCCTTCTGTGGCGTCGAGAGGACGTATTGATCATTTCCATTGTCAAACCACTGGACCCTTGAGGATGTTTTTACGAATGCGAATGCCTGTCTAGCGGACTGTGGCATTTAACAAGCTGGAAGTATCCATGAACTGCAGAGCTCTCGGAGTATAAGTATTGCCTACCATTTTGTTATCTGTCTTCTACAATTTCATCATTCATCCCATCTACATCCTCGAACTCCAACAGACTATCTTCATCTATCACACCCAAAACTCTTCCAATCCACGCCAAAAAGACTCCTTCTACACGGCTTATACCTCAAAGTACTGGAGCCTCTGAAAACATCCATATCGTACCAACTACAATATGTACACCCCAACCATCTTCGCCACTGCCCTTCTCCTCCTTCCCGCCGTGCTCGCAGCACCCACTTCGTCAGCTGCCAGCTCCTCAACTATCACTGAAATCACCCCACGCACAGCCAACGACTGGTTCGTCACATTCTACACCGAGACGGGATGCGGTGGACGAAAAGTGGCATCCTACAGCGATAACGCGCCGCTGGGCTGCACCAACACTGGTGCAACAGCCGCGCTGCTGTCCATGAAAGGGGAAGAAAGTGTTGGAAAGGATGGGCTTTTCAAAGTTACGGGCTATTTCGGGACTGATTGCACTGGAGACGCTTCTGTTGTCAGGAGTGACGGGGACTGCTGGTGGTCAACTGAAACGCCTCGTTTTCAGAGCTTTAAGGTTGAGAAGCGATAAATGACGGTGTGAGGCAGAAGGCATTGACTTGAGCATGGAACGGAGCTGAGGAGCTTAATCATGAGAAATCTGGGACTGCTTTACTGAATTTTTGACTTAACTGTACTGTTTTGGTTGTGATTTTCGTTTGGGGTTAAGGCGGATCGTTGAATTAATACAGTGGTGGGAGTGTACGTTGATAATCCGAATACTTTGTATTTCGCTAGTCAACTTGGGACATTGGGCTTTTAGCATTGTGTATTTCGTCTTTCATTGTGTAAAATACATATGTATCTACAAACAGAACATTGTGTTCTGACGGCTTGTGAGAAATCTAGGGGTAGCGGCGGCTCTGTACCTAAAGGTATTGCCTCGCGTTCTTGAAGGGACAGCTAGCAGCAGGCAAGGCCATTATCTCTTATACTATACCTAGATATCGTAGGCGTCACTGCTAAATACTATCCCATTCCTCAAATCCGACAACACTCCCCGACCGTTCCACAATTCCCCTCTTGATATTCGGCACCGGCTTCGTATCCCATTCCCACGGGTTCTCCTTTGCTGCAATATAATCACCCAGAACTTTCGCCTGACTAATTCCAGCTACATCCGCGAGCCCTCTCAGCCTCTGCACAACCCAATTTCTAACATCCTCCGTCACCAGATCCATGACACCGACCAGGTAAAGCGGCCAGAGGATGAAATAGGCTCTCGACCCTTCCAGCAAAGACGTCGGCTCAGTGGGGTTTTGCACAGAAGTATGCTGTGGCACAGAAGCAAGAATGTCGCGCTGACATTCCATCATTATTTCCACAGAGGCGCTATTCTGCATCTCGGCTTCCTCGACGGTAAAATACGGCTCCATTGCTGTTAAATCCACTAGTATCTGGTCGCGGATCCCTTCGTGCAGCAAAATCCGACAGGTTCGCGTCCCGTTCCAGATCTGAGCGGTAGAATGCGTGGCATAGACGTGATACATTCCATTCCAGACAAGATGTGGATTGTCTGTAGTGTAAACCTTCTTGTACTTGAACTCCTCTGGGGGATCGGTGAAGATGTTGGCGAAGCGCTTATCAAGCGCTAGGGATTGCTCTATAATGTTCTTGGGTCCCACAAGGTCGCCATTGCGGATGGCGGCACGTAGGACTGTGAAGTCGATGATGGCACCGGAAGCTTGCCAAGCGGATTTGTTGTTGTCCATGTATCTGGCTGCCGTCTGGCGGAGTTCGATCATGTGGGCTGGCATGGGGAGAGTCCGTTGGATACAAGAAAGCATGAGATAAGATAAGACTTGGAGGAACATGCGTTGACCAGCATTGCTTTTGAATTGTTCGCGGCCGCGGAGCTTGACTAGGGCTGTGGCGCCGTTCACGTGCTTCGTCCAGGCGGAGAGGGAGCGTGAGTCGGAGCCAGTTATGGTTTCATAGATGGAAAGTATCATGACTGAAAAGAGGGTGCTGTCTTTTTTGACGTCTGTGGGCGAGCGGAGGGCCGCATTTGTGAGGTGGAGAGCGGTGATGTAGTCTTTTCGGGATCTGTTGAGAAGCTCGGGAGTATGGAGGGAATTTGAAAGCGTGGCGAGGCCAACGGCACTCATACTGGCCAGGAGATGTTCATCCGCCGTTGTCTGGGTACACAGAGTGCCCAAAAGATCGTAATTCTGAAGCCATAAAGGGGACTTTGAATAAAAGAAAGCCTGAGCACGATGTTGAAGGTGGATATTCGGAGGCAGACTCAAAGCACCAATTGGCACCATTTCACTAACGAAACCTCCAACCAGTGTGTCAGGTTGTTGTAGGGTGAACTCGACGACTTCTCTCTTCACAGACTCGGGGTCAACCTCATCGATGCTGCTGGAGGACATCGGCGACGACGATGAAGTCGACGGAGATTGAACAGCTCGCCGTTTTTCTTTTGCCTTGGCCTTAGTATTCTCGCGAGCCTTCACTTTTCCAATGACAGCTTCACTTTCATTCCGAAACATAAGATCTAATTGGTCTCGGTACCCAGGGCAGGCCCGCTTGGCTCGAATGCACTGACTGCATGATGGCGTAAGACGGTCACACTGTGGCTGTCAGATAAGGCTCATCTGACGGCTCGTATCTCCGAAGATCTCGGGGGGGATCATGCGCCTTTGAATGAAACAAAGTATACTGAGGGGGGTTTAGGCCACTTACTCGAGTCTTCCTATCTCTGCAGGCTTGGCATCCTTTGGATGGCTTGCCGCAATAAACCATGTTGGTCTGGCAGCCAAATGATCGATCCGAAGTCTAATACGAGCTTTATATACTTTTATCGTAAATCGACATGTAACAGATCGTTCAAAGCTGTCATTGAAATTGATACTCGAGCTTTCATTTTATTTTATTTGAAATCCAACAAGATCGGGGGCAGAAACTCGAGGGAGCAGTAGTATCGTGAGGCTTAGCGATGATATGTGCGTACATCAGTCCTCGAATTCAGCTAAGAACCTTAAGTGAATAGCATTTATCGGAGTAGTGATTGCTCTTGGCATTAATTTGTTCGGCGTTGCCGGAAACAACGTACAGAATCAAAGAGGCTGAGAAGATGAAAGTTTGGATGTCGTCGCGGGCTGCATAATGATCTGCGCGATTGCACTGCCCCGCGACTAGTGTGTCCCTGAGTACCCCAGGCTCTTCGGGTCAGAAATAAGTGACCGAAATTGGCCCGTGCACCACAACACCATAAAATTGACTCTAATATTTGGTCATTTGGCCTCTAGTATCTCTAACTACATATAATCTGGTATAATAATAATTGTATTATTTCTAAATAGTTTTCTGGCTCATTTCCTCCTTCTAGATCTTTATAAATCTAATTATTTTTATTAATTTAGTAACAAATTTCTTAATATAAAATTTCCTTTTTAAAAAATTAATTATTATTTTTATAATAAATAAATCTAAAGAATTTGAAGAAAATATTATAATAAATAAATTTTTTTTTTCTATCTAGATTATAATTTTTTTATTTTATATTAAAATAAATTTTTTTTTAAAATTTTTTTTTTTAATATAAAAAAAAATCTAAATAATATAAATTTTTTTAGTTATTTTTTTATTTAAATTGGAGGGAATTTTATAAAAAATAATCTTTTTATAATTATATCTTACTAATACAAAAATATAAATTATTTTTAGAGTTTTCTTTTCCCTAATTTTTGCCTTAATATTTTTAGAAATAATATTTTTTTATATATATAATAAAAAATATATTTAGATTTATTATTTTATTTCTTTTTGATTCTTTTAATAAAAATAAAGTCTATTCCAAAATGAAACTTATTATATATAATTATATTTTTCTAATTTATTAAATAAAATCTATTTTTAAAATTTTTATTTATTTAATTTAATTTAATATTTATTTTTTCTTGAGGAATCTTTTTTTTATTTTTTTTTTTACATATTATATTAATAATTTTTTTTATTCTTTTTATAAATCCTCTGAATTATTTTGGGATTAATAATTCTTATATTTGGAAATTTGAAATAATAAATTTTAGGAAAATTTATTCTTGTAATTATATATAAATTTTGTTAAAAAATATTTAGATTATTTAAAAAAAATTTTTTTTTTATATAATCTGAAATAATAATAAAATTTCTTTTATTAAAGATTTTTATTTTTATTTTTAAAATCTAAACCTAAATTTGGGATATTATAATAGGTTTTATATTTCTTAGAAACAAAAATTCTAATTTAGATTTTTGGAAGGATTCTTGTAATTTTTTATATAAAATCTTATTTAATAAATTGTTTAAATTTCTGGGAGAATATTTTATAAATAATTATTATAATCTTTTGAGGAATATTTATTTATTTTTTATAGGTTTATAATTCTATAAAAAAAAATATAAGATCTAGTACGACATTTACGACGTATTATAATTGTAATAAATAAAGAGGAGATATATAAAAAGAGAAAAAATTGGGGGGTTGTTTACAATAAACAAAGTTAAATTGGTGTGGGGCACGGGCCAATTTCGGCCACTTATTTCTGACCCGAAGAGCCCAGGACACGTAAACCTATCCATACAACGGCGCTCTATGGGGGCACTGCAGATTAGAGGGCAGATAGAACCGGCGCTTTGCGATGACCACAGCCACAACTAGTCCAAATCAGGGCAGCACGGCGCTGCACCTGAATGACACGATGCACGTGAATCGCACAATTGAAGAGCAATGCCAATGATCTCAACGTTTGAGAATTGATTCATCTCGCAATGATAATACAGAGTACTTCATTTTGTAATTCTCAGCCCCAATCCTAGTCTCGCTCAAAGGGTATCCAGCATATTTGTTCAACCGTTGAACCCCGAAGCTCCCCGACGCCCCGTCGCCCCGAAAAGCAAAGAAAATATAAAAGTCGGAGTGAAAGATGGCCTATGCCTAAGACTCATCCGAGTACTCGCCACAAGAATCATTGGTGTCATTGAACCAAAAGCTGACACTGAAACTCACACTCAAGCTTCTGACATAATGCCACCAACCCAACGGAATGTACAGGCAGTCTCCCGGCTCTAAGATAACCTCAACATATTCGGCTTGACGAAATAGAGGGAATTCTTCAAAAGCCCTTTCCTGGGCCTCGACATTGCCGTCTAAACCAGCCATAAGACCTACGTCGACTCTACTCGTATTGCTCATGTCGATGCCCCCTTCCTCGATGCCTCTTGGGTACAATTTGGAGTGCTCTCGAGGAGCATAAAGCCTGACATACTTCCTGCCCACGACTTGTGCAAGTATGTTGTGATATGGATCGGTGTGCATTGGACTGACGGTTCCTGCTGGCCCGAACCAAGCGTTCAACATCGGTTCCGCTAATTGTGGGGTCTGGGAATGTTTGCTGGCAAAGGGCGACGAATAATGGGGCGGAGAACAGGTTGCATAGCAGAGGTCTGGGATCAATATATCCTCTCTCAGAGCAGGGACATGCTCGAAAAGGTTATACTGCGCAAGATACCCCATAGAGTTACCTAGCAGAAGGGTTGGGTCTATCACGTAGTCTTCGAGGAATTTGCCAAATGTGATGATACTTTGGCCCCATCCTGAGTCCACATAATTTTTTCCAATCTCGACCGGAACTAATCTTCGACCACCGATCGTTCTCGCTTTCAGGTACGAAATCTGCTTCCATTTTTCAACGGCTGGCCAATCCTTCAACGTATCCTTCAGGACAAGGGGCGCAGGACCAACACGTTTGTCCTTTGGATTACGCATGTATCGTTCGAATGCTTCCATCGAAAGGTAGTTAAGGACAGGGACCGGATGGATCACGACAGGTACCAGAGACAGAGAGGGCAAGCGAGCATCATCTAGTCTTTGGCGCTTCGAAGGCGAAGGATCGTCTCTGGAGGGCACTGAGATGATATCATCGTGAGCGCGTTCAAGAAGACGAAGAATTTTGTCGATGTTCATTTGGACGCCTTCATCCGGTGGAGGGCCGGCCATAATGAGAGCCATGTCAATGGCCTCGACCATTCCATCCAGTGTCTTTTCTTTCAATGCTGGAAATTCAACGTGTTGAAGAATGGGATTGGCATTCTGCTGCAACATGTATTCTGTGGCTCCCCAGGTGCCTTCCATGGCAAGGACCGTTGCCTTCAGAAAGCTCGCATATCGAAAAAGCTCAGTCCAACAGAATGGTACATCCTTGTATGGGAAAGCGTAGCATTTCTCTTTAGCAATGATGACCAAATCATCGAGTCTATGAACGATATGACTGTACTCGACGAAGGAATCCTGGACTCTGGCCGAGGTGCATAGTCTGAAAAGTAGTTGAAGGATAGGTGCGCCGCAACCCAGGAGGGACCTCTCACGTGGTGACGTTGAATCCGCCTTGGAGGTTTGGTCCAGCAATCTTCTTATCAGCCCAGGATTAGAAAATGACCAGCAAGCCTTGATCAGCTGTTCAGTAGTGCTCCCATTCGTGCCTGGTCCGTGAACAGCGCGCTCTAGTCCAATCGACACGTAACCGGAGTCCTCTGACGACCCTGGCGTCGGGAGGCCGCCACGTCGGCGTTTTTGAGGGGTCACCTCTGTTGCAGCACAGGATAACATTATCGCAGATAGTGTTGAGTGAAATCTATCGTGTAGTTAAGGCAAAAAGACATGATTGTTGAAGGTTGAAATGCTCGCGAAAGGTTGCGATATGCGGTCGAGGTGGAGATGGCAGTCGCCACCAAAAACTGAAGCGAGCGCGCTAACGTTATTCGGAACTGTCAACAGGGGCAACATCGACCCATACTCAGCTCTCCAGGGAGTGGAGGCAAAAGTGAATTCAAGGGGAGCATCCAATAACTTATTATCTAGCAATTTAATTTTTCTCGATTTCTCCAAGTTCGAAACAATTCTTCAAAGGAATTGAAAATCCTGAAAGACGAGCGACATTGTGCAACTGCACCTTAATTCCTAATTCGACGATCGCAAACCTCAAGCTAGATACTTTTGTAACGACCAGCGCAATTCAGCCTCGACATTCATCGATATCGGCTCCCTACCCAATCAGATTTGCAGTACTGGAGGAAGCCTAGCTGTGGATGGTGGGATATTGCCACAGGCGGACACCTTGACCTGCACTGCTTCGAGGATGGATCTTGGCTCAATCTCCCATACACTGTGACAGATCTTAAATAATTGGATATGGGTACCTTTTATTCGACTACCAGAACTAAGAAATAGACGCACCGCCCGGCGCAAGGCTTGAACTCCGCTTTCACACAGTGACCTTCATCGCCTCAAACCTCAACAGCTTTCCCATCCCGCACATGAACCTCCTCATACCCAATACTCCGCATTACGCTCCCCATATCTGTAATAGCTTCTTGATCGGGCGTCGCAGCCTCAGCAAAGAAATTATCTTTGACAAGCTTCTTCAACACTTCAATGTTTAGAAAGACAATCTCGGCGTGTCCGTCAAAATCCAAGATCTTAGCATTATCGTGGATTCCAAGAGACTGTGCCGACATCTCTGGTGGAAAGTGATACTGCATTTAATCAGCCTGGAATTAGTGAGTGGAGAGAGTGCGATAGTTGGGTGTACCGATAGATGCCTTTTTCAGCAAGCCACCCTTTAACCAGAGAACCGTGTACTTTGGACCAGCGTCTGGTGATGTTAAAGCCACTCATCAATAAGAATGGAAGGACTTACTCATGGAATTGCTCACTGGTAATTGAAGGGTGTTTCTTGACATAAATGTCAAGCTTGACCATGTGCTGAATCTTGGCGCTGGGAGGACTAGGTGCGTTCTTGTTGTCTGCTATTTGAGTGATTGGTGAAGTGAAAATCCGTATATTGGTCAATGTAAAGATTGTACGTAACGAGGAGCTGGCACAATAAATATATATGGAGAAAAAAGTACATAAGAATCGTGATGTCAGAGTGTCTTGCTGGCAGGGCCAACCAACCAATAATTTGATCAGCCGTTAATTAAAATGCAACAGCATGGCATTCATAGAATACCAGTCGCGTCACGCATACATATCGTTATCAGATGCAGTGGCCTGCAATATACCTTAAGCACTGCCTGCATCTCTAGCCTATGCTGTGCCTTCTGGGACATCATCACTCCCCCATTTGCGAAATCCATTTCGCCGATCAAAGACTCTCGCACCAATGAAATATCCCTTTTTTCTTTAGGAAGTTTCGATCTTGTCTTCTTTTATAAAACATTTCGCCGATTTTCATGGACATAACAATCCGATTAAATAGTAGATATATCACCTGGATCCTCGAAATAGAAGGAAAATGTTGCGACGGGGCTACGGATGTGGACTTCTATTACATTGGGAACTCTTCTCGGCCAATGAAACCTTGACAGGGTTTGATTAAATTGAATTTCTCAATGAAACGTGACGAGGGGATTGGTCTATTTCGATTGTGTTTTTCTTTCCGTGATGAAATATGGGCTACGGGCTCATTTAAATAGCAGAGATCCACAAGAAACTTCCCGAAGCTGCTACAGCTACAATAAGAACACATGCCGTGATGAGAGTATTGAAACGTGAAAGCCCTACCCATGTCGCAAATTCGAGCAACGCTGGACCATCTGAGCCCGGTGACACCATCTTCCATTTCTTTTCCCGTTTATCCAAATCAACTAGCCTTCGCCGCATCTCACAGGATTCCTCTGAATCGGGTCCCAGGTTTTTGTCGCACAACTTCAGCCACTCGCGGTAATGCTTCCGAGCTTCAGGATATTTGAACTGATCACGTATGGCCTGACCTTTGTTTATGGCACTCTCGTATAGTGTCCGTGACTTTTGACCATTTTGGGCCATTATCCCATCAATGACCCGCTAGTGAATGATTTCAGACCGACGGTCTTCATTTTTGGCTCCGAACAGCGCTGCTAAAATTGATAGTGCTTGAAACGTCCAAGGATCGATACTGAACATATCTATCTCTATCTTTTCGGCGGCGGCTTTCAACAGCTCTGGGAAACTAGTGTAAAGAACTGATTCTGCATAGTCGTAGTCTCCTTGCATGTTAGCGCATATTGCCAAGTTATTGACTACCCCTTGAGTGATCCGTGAGGTAGGACCAAGAGTTTCAAGGATTTTTTTTGGAATAAAGGCTCCAGGAGCTTTCGAGCCCCAGGGAACTTCTCGCAGTAGAGGTAGGCCTTGGCAAGATCCTGACGACAGCTGAGCGTTTCGAAATGATCCGCACCAAAGGTACAATCGGATCTTTCCAGTAGTTCAAGAAAGCCTTCAAGGGACTTAGGCGAGTTTTCTCCTGAAGAAGGTGGGTGGAAACACACTTGAGTATGTAGTTTCATGCGTGCAAGTTTCAGTGTTAAAGGGTGCATGTCGCCCAATGTGCTTTGTGCAGTTTGAAACGCTTCAAAAATAACCTTCTCTCCAGCTTTGTATTCGTAGAGATTAAGATAGCAGCCCGTTAAATGATACTTCTTTTCGAGTGTGCGTTCAGATGCCGGCCCGGAACGAAATTGCTCAACGCGCAGAGAGCCACGGGTGTATTCTAGCAAAAGTCGACTACACTTCTCAATACAACGCTTAGAGACTAGTGAATCAACCGTACTGGAAACCCTTAACTTTTTCTCTAAAGAGGCGAGGATCAAATGTTGTAATGCAAACATGGTCTTCCTCGTCTCGCCGCGCTCGATTGCAAAATCGGTCGCTTTTTCGGCGGTTGACGAAAAGCTCCTTTGAACCAGCCGACGAGGGTGGATGCTTGTGCTATGAGAATCAAATCGTCCAGCGGTGAAGCTGCCTTTATCACTCCTCGAGGCATCACGCCAGGCTTGCATAGCCACTATCACAGCCGAGGCGAATACTGCAGGCTAATTGGCTATGGGGAGGGCTATTGGCTCAACGCAGCTGAGCATGCGAGACAGCCAAGACAGCCATACAGCAAGGCTCCGCCCAAGGTTGATGCTACATAATTCGAGCATTGGATCGCCACAAATGCCCGATAAGCTCTGTTCGCTTGCAGAGTGGATCCAGGGGGCATAAAGTAGAATCTTGTGCCGGAGATTCCTATCGCTGGGATCGACTTTGGACAGGGAATCGTCGGTATTTGAAGCCGAACCACCAGCCCAGAGATAAGGGGCAAGGGAAGGGCCAGGTTGTGCCAGGTTGCAATTAGCAATAGCAATTAAGGTCCACAAAAATGGGCTCGTTGGACCCTGTATTACTGACTGGTAATACTTTGAAAAATTATGCGAAACCACGATAGAATTGGTTAGCGATATATGGAGCGGATTTCGGACACAAGGCCAATTAATTTACTTCCGTAGTAATACCATACTGTATTTAGATACTGATGTGGTTGACTTGTTCAATGCAAGAATTGGAGTTGCAGTTAAATGGGACCGCTGTTTTTCTGACATCAGAAAATCAAAGAAAATATTGGGGGCTGCGGTAGGAGGAACTTTCTGAGCAGTTGATGAATACCGTAATTTTTGAGACAGTTCTATAGCTTAGCTTTCGCAGCGACCTCATCTCTGACAATTATACCTTTCTTGGTCCCCATATTTCTTTTAGAACTCGTTTCAAAATCTTGCCCGATATGTTCTTAAGAATCATCTCCGCAAATTCTAACTCCTTCAACCACTTGTGTTTAACTTTCTTCTCTCTTATTATACTGCTAAAGATATTTCGGGCCTTTGAAGGTAGACAAATGATGAAATCGGAGATGATACCAGAATCTGAGAGCGAGTGAAAAGGCGGATTATAGTTCAGTCAGCCATTGAACACTGAAACTTGAGTCTTATAATACACAACAAGAAAAAGGAGGGGGATTGAATGTAAAAACTACCAGGATGGCGAGGCATTTGAATGATGTTTCAAAGATGGAAAATATCTGATAGCCTCAGAAATCACAGCGAACTTAGTCCCCATTTCCGCATACACGTGTTCAAATTGTTTGAGGCTCTTGAGCTTCAAAGAATATCTGCAATACATCCTCAATACGGATGACCTAAGAAACCTTGTAGTGTTAAATAGTTCCCTAGCTGAGGTATTGGGTGGGGCTGTGAGCTCGTCAAGGAACTAGCACCAGGCGCAGAAAAGGGGGCACATGACCTATAACTCGTCTCCCAAATCAAAGGTTGGTACAGCTTGATTTGCTGAATTAACCTGCGTGCAGATTTTATCTTCGGCGCTTGGCCGAATTAAGGGGTGTTGGCAGAGGCTGTGCCTTGATCGCTAATAATTTCTAAATATGCATTCTTGGAGCCTGCAGGATCCTAACGAGCCTAATCGCGTAAGTCTGGGCATTTCAGGGGGGTTTCAGCGCTGATCGGGCCTCGCTTCAGGCTTATGAAAACCAATACTTCCCCCAATTATTAATTATTGTAGAAGAATAGTAATAAGCAATTCTTTTACAATTATGGATTATAGAAATAAATAGTAATAATCCTTGCCATCACTGACATTAGAATATTTATTTATTCTCATTTTTGATTTTGGTGCAAATACGAAGGTCCCCGCAAAAAGTATTGCATATTTAGTGGACGAATCCACTTTAGTGGGTAAAGAGCCTATAAGAGCCTGTAAAATCACTCCACCGAAATTTCAACGTATTAATAGTAAATCTATAGGCTCCACTTCCCGATTTAGTCTCTATTACTACGCTGACAGCGCCATTGCTTCAGGGGGCTTAAAATGGAACGCCCCTTGTAAATATAATGGGTCTACAAGGGAGTTAACCATTCAGGGGCCTGCAGGCTGCTGCAAGCTCTCACTTTACTAAAGTTATGCTCATCCACTATATATGCAATACTATTTACCGTGACCTTCGTACCTTGAAGTGCCCAGACTTATGCGATTACGCTCGTAAGGATCCAAGGAGTTAAGGATCTATATAAGACTGGGCTTCCTCCCAGGTTAGTTAGGAATCGTGCTTAATTCAATCTAGTAACTTCACACCTAGTATCTACTCACTTGATATTTTGACTACTCCCCTACCTTACCCCGTTCCGACTAGCTGTTGTTACACGTATGTGGATGGGGTAACATCATTGATGCATGCCCCATAGCAAAATAGACGGGAATATAAGCTTTCCTTCCTGTCGACGCCCGGAAAACAAGTTTAGAGGCGTTCGTCGAGCTAGAAAGTGCGCCCTCACATCCGAGTGAAGCAACCGGGGAATCCTTTGATGCAGACAGTAAGAACGTCTCCCTTGTAAGTGCGAACACACCTTCTTGATATAAAATTCGTGCCGCATTTGAAAAATTATGTCCTAGCCGTTGTGCGCCGAGCTGAAATGTCAGCGCCAGTTCACTACTTCAGTTCTGATTATACCTTCTCTTAGCAGCAGACTATAGCAAAGCTTTCCAAACACCACGAGCATCAACCTTTTCAGATTTGGTGGTGTAATTCCATAAAACAAAATGTCTTCTCAAGTTCTCGTAAGGGGCATTATTTTCGATCTCGGCGATGTCTTATTCTCTTGGTCCCCAAACACGAGTACCTCTATACCTCCCAAAACACTTCGAAAGTTTCTATCTTCACCCACTTGGCTCGAGTACGAATGTGGGCGTATCAGGCAAGAAGAATGCTACCAGAAGATTGCTGAGGACTTCTCTGTGGCAGCTTCGCAGGTAGCTGATGCCTTTTGTCAAGCACGCCAGTCTTTGCAGTCTAACAAAATTGTGGTGAACTTTCTGAAGGATTTGAAGAAGAGACCTCAAATTAAACTGTATGCTATGTCAAATGTGGCCAGAGAAGATTTCGCCGATCTACCTAAGGAGCTGGACTGGTGTTTGTTCGATCGAGTCTTTACATCCGGAGACGTTGGGGTCCGCAAACCAAACCCTGAATTCTACCAATACGTCCTTCAAGAAATCGGCTTGGCTCCTGAGCAAGTTGTATTTGTGGACGATAAGAAAGAGAATGTGCTTGCAGCAGAGATGCTCAGGATGAAAGGCTTCGTTTTCGATGAATCAACTTTACGCAACATACAAATTATGCTTGACAGCCCAGTTGCAAGAGGCTACGAATACTTGTATCGCAACGCAAAGCAGCTTGACTCCATTACAGATAATGGTCTCGTCCTCGCTGATAATTTTGCACAGTTGTTGATATTAGAAGCAATTCAAGATCCGTGAGTTTATGCCAATCAGGTGAAAGATAAATATGTGAATAAATCGCTAACTACGTAGTTCACTTGTTAATGTCAACTGCACTTCTAAAGGAACCTGGAACTTTTTCGCAGGTAAGCTTTGTACTGTATGTCAGACTAATAGACAAGAATCTGACGAAAAGTAGGCGAATCCCTTCTTGTGCCAGGAGGGTACTTTCCCGATGACCTTGACACCACTTCTTTGGCTTTGATGACCCTGCCACCTGAGAAATCTGAAGATATCACGTCTGCCCTTGATAAAATGGTGGAATTCGTAAACTCTGACGGTTCAGTCCAGGTAAGTCTTGCTTGAAGGATGTTGACGGGAGGCGTATTTGATCATTCGCTTAACTCAGTAATAATAGACATATTTTGATCGAGAAAAGCCGCGAACAGATGCTGTCGTTAGTGCCAACGTACTGGCGTGCTTTTACACTTTTGGTCGTGGTCGTCAACTCGAGCACACCCTACAGAACATCCACAACGTGCTCTTACATAGGGCCTACATTAGTGGCACCCGCTACTATCCTTCTCCTGATTGTTGTCTTGGCTTCTTCACGCGTCTGCTACATTCTTCTCCCGAAAATGACCATCTCCAGGAGACATTGGAGTCCCTTCTCAAATGTCGATTGCAGGAACGAATTGGGGCAAGCGGAAACGCTCTCGATCTCGCAATGAGGGTGATAGCATGCGCATCCCTAGGCATTGATTGCAGTGTGGATCGGAGCGCCTTGCTAATGCGGCAATGTCAAGACGGGAGCTGGGAACCTGGCTGGATGTACAGGTACGGATCAACTGGGGTGAAGATTGGCAATCGTGGTCTTACGACTGCACTAGCAGTGAAAGCCATTTCTTCTTCGATCAATGTTTCCATGGGAAGACCAAATCAAGAGAAGACTGGAAATGAACGCGCGAGCCTGTAAGTTTCTGAAACCAGCCAAGAACACTATGAATTACAAACAAGAATTCGTCGATGCATGTCGGCGTTTGAGCAAGATAAGAAGCTCCTTCAATAATAGTGAACTATCCTCATCCCAGATATCGACGTAGCTATTTCGCTGTTCAAATCCATATATACTGTCTTTTCCCCAAGCCTTGGCGTTATTGCGGTTTATCTGACAGGAGAACAAGAGGGTTTGGTTGGGGGCTGTGGTGGAAGGACCTTTCTTCGGGCACTTAAAAACTCCATTTTGGGAGGTATTATAGCTTAGCTTTTGCAGTCAACTCATCTCTCACGACCACACCCTTCTCGGTCCCTCTAATTTTATCCTTCAGAACTCGCCTCAAAATCTTCCCTGACGCGCTCTTGGGAATATTTTCTGCAAACTCTACCTCCTTCAACCACTTGTGTCGCACTTTCTTCTCTCTTACATATTTCATCAGCTCTTTCCCTAATGCATCTTCTCTAGGAGCGCCGCTCTTCTTTACGATGAACGCCTTGGGCTTCTCTCCCGAATAATCATCACTAATCCCCAACACCGCACAGTCCTCGACGTGCGGATGACCCAAGAGAAGATCTTCCAGCTCAGCCGGCGCAACCCCGATACCCTTCACCTTGATCATCTCCTTGATACGATCTGTGATGGTGACCATGCCCTCAGAATCAATCATTGCTTGATCACCAGTATGCAAATACCCCTCTTCGTCATACGTGCTTTTCGTTGCTTTGTCATTGGCAAGATACCCCATCGTGATCTGAGGACCTCTAGCAAGGAGCTCCCCCGGCTGTCCGATCCCCAACTCTTTCCCATTTTCATCTACGATCTTCACTTCTGTAGAAGCGCAAATCGTGCCTACTTTATGAGCATGCTTGTAGTCGTATTTCTCGGGTGGGTGTGCCGTAATGCAAGAACAGGACTCTGTCATTCCGTAGCCCTGTTTGAAGCCGGTGTTTGGGAATTTCTGTCTGAGGAGGACGAGGATCTCTTCTGAAAGCGGAGCAGCACCACTGCTGAATCGTGTGATGAAACTCAAGTCATACTCATCGACGATCGGATCGCGCACCATTCGGATCAGAATTGGGGGGACAAGAAGTAGCTCTGGTATTTTGTATTTGACGACGGTGTCCAACATGGATTTCATAGTGAAAGTTGGAAGCATGTAGACCTCCGCGTTGAGCAGGATAGGAAGGTGGAGTGCGTGTACTAGGCCCGTGATATGGAATGAGGGTAGGACGGCGAGGATTTTGCGGTGCGTGGGGGGTGTTATCTGTTCGATTTGTAGGCATTGGGCTATTACGTTTTGATGCGATATCATTACCTATTCTTGTTAGTCTACCTTCGTCCCCAAATTAATAAGGGGGAATACTGACAGCCTTAGGTAACCCTGTCGTTCCACTGCTAAAGCTCAAGAACCCGCATAAGTCTCCATTTCTCTCCCCGCCTTTCAAGTCATATGGTTCGACCTGCCCCATTTCCCCATAAGACCTTCCAATCTCAAGCAGTTCCCTCATAGCAGTATGTCCATTCAATTCCCCCTCAAGCAAAAATACGTTGCTCTTCTCAATTCCTGCTGCCTCCGCTGCCTTGGCGGCAACATCCATACTGCCCGGCATTGTCATCAGAAACTTTGCTTTCGCCGTCTTCAACGCATATGTCATCTCCTCCACATTATACGCAGGACTAGCACCCGATACAATTCCCCCAACCCTGCTCACGCCCAGCATTGCGACTGGGTACCATATTGTATTTGGACTAAACAGTGCAACCGTGTCGCCCTTTTCTAATCCATATCTCTTCACCAATGCGGTAGATAAGTGGGTGGTATGTGTTCTGACGTCGGCATACGAGATGCGGGCTTGCGTGGAGGCATCAGTGTAGCCTGCGAGAGCGGAAGGGTCGTGTTTGGAGAGGGGTGAGGCGGGGGAATTGAAGAGCCAGTTCCAGATTGTTAGATTGCGGGGTACTAAAAGATGTTAAAAGGGAGTCTGCAGATGAGAGAGAACGGCTTACGGTCAATATCTGGCTGGGAGCTGCGGAAAGGCATAGTGATAATTGAGAATGGAAATCGACGCGCTCAAGAAAAGAAACGAAATCAAAGAGATAAAGAGGAACAGCAGGAGATAGTGCTTTCAAGCACGGCCCACATGGTCATGGCCAATTGACAGCATTTGCCACGGCTTCGGGCTACATACCTAGTCTCTGCGAGACGTGGGGGGAGATACCTAGATAGCTTTGCGTTGCTCTTCAGCTGAAGGTTGAGCTGGAGAGAATGCGGGGAAATGCGGGGTTGGAATATAGTAGCCGATGATCACGTGTATTACCCCTGAATTTGTATTATCTGGTCGGACCGTCGTATGTGCTACGACTATAAACTACAGAAGCTTTCGGATTTGAGTAACAAACGTCGAATGTTGTGAGGGATTCAGGAATATGATCTACATCTGCAAAGTTGTGGTGCCTTCTTGAGTTTTTGCCCCTTGCATCAACCAATCCTTCCCAGCCGAGTCCACCAGACAGGCTACAAACAGTAGTCTGCCATTCTTTGACCTTAGCTCTCACTACTAGCTTTGTTTCAGCCCTTTTGACTTTTCTTCCTTAAATCTTAACAGTATGGACTCTTCTTCGTATATTGGAGTCCGCAAATTTCGTGATCTATCCGCGTCGTTGCGCCATGCCTGTGTGCAGCATTTGGCAATCAACAGAATGAAATGGTGGATTCTGGGATTGAAATGTTAGTGAATTTCATGTTATTACTCCAAATCGTAAAGCTTACGCAACGAGTATTCCCAAATTCACTGCCAACAATTCCAACATCAATAGCCTGAACATAGCAACCCCACATATTTTGTACACTTCTTCATTTTGGATACCGCCACACATTTTGCGGTCCCAAAGCACCGCAACCATATTGAAACCACCACCACGTACGATGAGTAAAATTGAAATAAGAGCGTCGTACACCATATTCAATAGCCATATCCTGTTTTGTCTCCCTTTCGATGCCAGACGAAGGTTGAGACAGGTCCGCATTATGTTGGCAGCAATCAGACTGACGATGATATTCATGCCAAACATGCTTATCTCACACCCGTCTCGCTGCTTTTTCTTACGGTCTTCATTGAACGGTGCTGTCACAATCCAGTATCCCCATACCGCGCATCCAACGCCGCCGAGTGACATTCCGAGCGAAAGGGAATAGAGGACCAAAATCCAGAGTGGACCTTTCCGTTTTCGTGTGTCAGTTTCTGTGACATGGGGCTCGTCATTACCGTCGTCCGAGTTTGGGTTGGTAAGGAAGGATTCTGTCGGCATTTTGCAAATTTCCGCATTTGAGGGATGCTAGGATGTGGTGGAAACCTGCACATTTGTGAAATTTCAGATATTGTTCCGAACTCGCTCGCGGAGTAACTTTTCATATTCATTATTCAAAGAAACTTTTTTTTGGAGGCATTTATTGTGATGCGCAAGTGCCTAGTATGCCGCGATTCACATTTTGGCGTGACAACGAAAATTGAGGCACTAATCAACACAAAGTCACTATTTGACCCTTGCTTCTGAAGTTCCAATTTCACGAATATTATTTTCTAGATTATCAAAGCCAAAAATGCGTGAGTTTACTTGGGGACCTCCCATGCAGCGTCCCGATCAATCTCTTGCCACAGAGTATCAATTATAGATCACTATCTTTGCGCCGGATATCTTCCCCTCATACTTTCACAAGACTCCGTCTTCGTAAAGTCTAGCCTGACACCGAGTTGCAGCAGCCTTGCAGTATGCTCCTGGTGCTCGCACTAGTGCCATGCTAAAGTCACTGATCGGCAGTATAGTCGCGGCATTTTCGCTTCGGGGGTAGCGGGCCCGCCCGTTGGCCGCTATCACCGAGTGACACTCGAGACAGAATTCCCCAGAAGCAGCTAGACTCGCTTTATTTAGTCAAAATTTCCCGAATACTTATTTTATCATTCAAGCTTCAACCTGGGGGGCAAAGGCCCCATTGTCTACAATCAAATACCCAATGCGAACAAGCTTTTGGTTGTCAGCTCCAGTGCACGAGCCGAGCATCTTTCCCCCTTTGCCTTGAGGGAACGCTTGGTCCCTCGCTGTATGGCAATTTGGCAACGCATACGGCGAGACGTTTACGTAATATGACTCTTATGGGAAGCGAAATTTGGCGCTGTTGCAACTAAGTGCTGACATAGTACGAATCTTATCTTGAGCGAAATGTGCGGCGAATTCAGCGTCTTGTTGCTCGGTCTATTCAAAAGTTAGCGATATTCTCGACACGGCTCAATATGCCTCTTTTATATATTTACGTTCTCTCCGTTTGAGAGGTTTTGAGACCATTAATCAATCATTTGTATAATTCCGCACCTAGAAACTCAACATGAGGTGCCATCGACCTTTTTTCTTTCTCTCCATTTTGGTTGGAAACATCAAAATTGCTATTGCTGCTGACCTCCAAGTTCACAACGAATCTTTCGTGCCTGATGCAATCTTACGGATCACGCAGCAAAATATATCACAGTCCTGTGGTTCAGCAAAACCAACAGTCGTCGTCAATGGCACATCTCCAGGGCCCGAGCTTCGATTGTTGGAAGGGAACACTTACTGGATTCGGGTTCACAATGATATGAGGCAAGAAAATTTGACAATGGTATGTGAGAATCCAAGAGCCCCCTTTTGGAATGATTATTAACTTTCTAATGTTCAAGCACTGGCACGGACTCTCGATGGCTGTCTCTCCATTCAGTGACGGTACACCGCAAGCCAGCCAGTGGCCTATTCCTCCTATGCATTTCTTCGATTACGAGATCAACGTTCCCGTGGGAATGGCGGGCACGTACTTCTATCACAGTCATGTGGGGTTCCAAGCTGTGTCTGCTGCTGGGCCTCTAATAGTTGAAGACTCTAAGCCTCCACCTCTCGAATACGACGAAGATGAGATTGTCTTTATTCAAGATTTGTTTGAGAGCGACTCTGCTAGCATCGAGGCCGGGCTTACTTCACCTCAATTTACTTGGAGTGGAGAAACGACATCAATCCTAATTAATGGCCGAGGAGGCGGCACAGCGAATGGGACCGCGTGCAATTCTCCTCTGTCATTTATTGATGTGGAGCCTGGAAAGACATACAGGCTTCGATTCATTGCATCAACTGCTCTTAACTTAATATCATTGGCGTTCGAGGATCATGACACATTGACTTTCATTGAAGCAGACGGGTAAGCAAACCGAACCCCACCTATTGAGACACAATGTTCTGATATTTTTAGGTCTTATACTCAACCTCACAACGAATCATTTCTCCAATTAGGAACAGGACAACGATACAGCGTCCTTTTGCGCACCAAAGATGTAGAGCAGATTCAAAACAAAACCCAATTCTACATGCAGGTAGAAAGCCGAGAACGACCGACCCTCACCCAAAGTTTCGCAGTCCTCAACTACGGACCCAAGGCCCAAATAGCTGCTTACCCACCAAGTACTGCACCACTATCACTTCCTCCCATCAAGCACGAATTCCTCGACTACGAGCTCAGTCCCCTCACACCTTCAACAGATTTCCCCTCAGAATCTGAAGTGACCCGCCGGGTGACGTTAAACATTTCTCAACTCGCAAACAACGGCTATATCAACTGGGATATCGACAAGGTCAACTGGACTGAATCATACCCCACAGAACCATACTTAGTATCCCTTTACAAAAATGACACTGCTTCATTCCCCTCTATGAGCCGCGCCCTCGCCAATGGTGGTATGGATAATGTGACCCGGTCCTTTCCAGCAGAAATCGGCGAAGTTCTCGAATTCGTAATTCAGAATGGTCCACTTGCATTTCCGGCTGGAGATCTTGATGTTCATCCTTTCCATTTTCATGGAAGCCACTTCTGGGATCTAGGAGCAGGGAATGGGACGTATGATGCGGCTGCTAATGAGAGGAAATGGAGTGCGAGTCCTGGAAAGCCGGTGATGAGGGATACGACGATGTTATATCGGTACTCGGATTCCGAACCAGCAAATGCGACTGTGGGGACTCTAGGGTGGCGAGCGTGGAGGCTTCGAGTCACAGAACCCGGGGTCTGGATGTTGCATTGTCATACACTGCAGCATATGGTGATGTAAGTGCTTCTCTCTATCCTTGCTTGTATTTACCGAATGATTGCAAACGAGGAAGGGAATGGAACAGTAAGCTAACGGAATTTAACAGGGGAATGCAAACCGTCTGGGTAATGGGTAACGAAACTGAGGTGCTGAAGCTGCCGAAACCGGAAGTAGAAGGATATCTGACCTATGGTGGTGATGTTTATGGAAATGAGAGTCACTGGCCAGCCGTGTTACATTATCAAGATGCACAGGGGGCTGGTGGATGGATCGAGAACCAGAAGCGTTGACTGGGTTGAAACTTTCTAACTGCAATGGCAAAAAAGCGACCATTGAAATCGTAAATTTCTCTTAATGTCATGATAGATAGACAAGCTTTAGATATATGTCAAAATTTAATATGCAGCAACTTCGAATAATCCGTATTCCTTCAAAGCGACAGGATGATGAATTTCTCAAAGCGCGGCAGGAAGTTGATTTCCAAACGATCTTGGATCTATTCTATCGTTACCTCTATACTTCAGCTAGTTAGTGGCATAATTCCCGTAATGAAAGCTACACAATCGCAGGACCATCCTCGCCAACGTACTGCATACTCCAAAGGATAAATTCTCTAGGGGGCTCCCGAATTCCCCGAGAAAGCGTCTATCATTATAGCAAGAGAATAGAAAACGCACGCTACCGTGCAACCATACTAATCCCTCTCAATTACTAAGAAGTGGTCTGACTCAGTGTGCGGCGGTGTCCACGAAGCGGTTGCCGAAGGCATGTGGTAGTTCCGGCTCGCTTTTGCCGGCAGAGGATGTATTTACTAGTCTAGTATGGAGTAACATCGTAAATGCGCAGTCAATCAATCAGAATGCAGAGACCTACGGAGTATCGCAATGCTGAACTCCGTGGTCGCATCATGCATGCTTCGCCGTCGCTGGGTGCTCGGCAATTCGCGACTTCGCACGAGCGAGCTTTCGATGGATGTGTCGGACCCAACACTTCGCAATATGCATATAAAACTTTGTCCTGTTGCGCTCAGAAAATACGTCAATAATCATTCGCAAACTTTATTTTTACACCAAAAGAGTATTACTGTTCAAAAACAATTTCATCATGACCGCAGCAAACAAAATCGAAATCGCAGTTATTGGCGGGGGTATAGGCGGACTCTGTGTCGCTATCGGACTTCTCAAATACAAGCACCTGAACGTCAATATCTATGAAGCAGCCTCTAAGTTTTCCGAAATTGGAGCTGGTGTTGGCCTTGGGCCAAATAGTCAGCGTGCCATGGCAGCGATCGACCCCAAGATTTACGAAGCGTTCATAGCACAAGCAACAAACAACGGCTGGGAAAGCCATCGTCATACATGGTTTCAATTTCGCGACGGGACTGAAGGCCATGGTGAAGAGCTTTTAACAGCGCCGAAGAATCAAACCGGGCAGACGACGTTGCATCGTGCACTTTTTCTGGATGAGCTGGTGAAGTTGGTGCCGAAGGAGATTGCCCATTTTGGAAAACGTGTCGTTCAAATCGTCGATAATGGCGAGAATGGAGTCACGCTCCACTTCAAGGACAACACTACTGTTATTGCAGATGCGGTCATTGGGGCAGATGGCATACACAGTCCAACGAGGGCGTTTCTCCTCGGCGCAGATCACCCGGCGACGAAGCCTCAGTTCACGCATACAGTTGCGTATCGAGGTCTGATTCCTATGGACGAGGCTCGAGAAGCGATCGGTTCCGAATTTGCGGAGAACGCGATCATGTGGATTGGCAAGGGCAAGAGTGTCATGACCTATCCCATATCCTTTGGCAAGATCGTAAATATTGTAGCTATCGAAGCCCCCGTCGAGAGTTGGGACCATGCAGAGTTGGTCATTCCGGTTGAACGAGGGGCGCTCGAAAAGCTGTTTAGCGGCCTCTCAAAGACTCCAGCTAGCGTTATTTCCCTGCTTGAAAAGACTAACGTAAATGCCTGGAGTATGTGGGACATGTTAGAGAATGCTCCTTATTACAACAAGGGCAATGTGTGCATGATGGGCGACGGTGCTCACGCAACTACACCGTACCAGGGTCAAGGTGCTGGGCAGGCAACGGAAGATGCATTGGTATTGGAGTCTCTGCTAGGCCGGGTCACGGACGTGAAGCAGATCGCAGCTGCCTTTAAGGCTTATGATCAGGTTCGGCGTCCGCGAACACAAAAAGTTGTCGCCACAAGCCGAGAGGCCGGCGAGATATTGACTCAAATTCATCCTAGTTTCGGCGAGGATCTGAAGAAAATCAAGCAGGAAGTTGAAACAAGAATGTCCTGGATGTGGGATGCGGATATGAACGAGCATGTGCAAGATGCTGTGAAAGCTATGGAGGTTTTCTTGGCATAGACGTGGGAGGGCAGTTGGGAATAAATTGGGGGAACTTGCTCTATCGTACCTAATACCATGCAAAAGCTCATGAATAAAACCGTGCTGTCATCTCAGCATCTCAAGAAGTCTTTTGGCTCTGCACCAACTTCAACTCCCACTCGCAGTGAAACCTCCACATCTCTCGATAAGTCTTCACAGCTGATTCAAGCCCCTCCGCAAACCCCTTCAAGTAGCCTAGATCTCTCGCCGTCTCCGTGGCTTCCTTGAGTCTTTCTTGAAAAGCTTCAGTTGTTGTACGGGCATCTTCACAATTCTTGCAAGGTGCTGCGGCCTGATTAGATAATAGTGAAGTCTTAGAAGACGCTGCCGAAGAAGGCCAAGAACCTGGAACCGGGCGTAAAGGGCGGAAGAGTTTCGTTGTGTTTGATGGGGCTTCGATTTCGATTATGAGTGCCGAAGGCAGGGGTTCCTCTGAAGGGATCGGTGGAGCTTGGGACATTGTGGTGCGTGTGAAACGTGTGGGTGACGGCCGACGCAGGTGCTCAATGACGTTCTAAGTATATGAGGCTGAAACGTGTGAAATATAGTGCTTGAAAATCTCATTCAAGAAAAAATATTTATGTCGAGCCAGCAAACCACGGATGATTCAACAGCCTCACGTGTCGAATTTACCCATCAGAATCTTTCAACGTATTCACACACTCCATGATCTTCGACTGCTTCTGTAGGCTCAATTTCCTCATCTGGGTCAAAAGATGTCTCTCATCCTTCGGTACCAGACCGGTCTTCGCAAGCTTAATAGCCATTTCTCGTTCTTCCGCCTCAAGTAGATCGATTCGTTTTAATCTCGGTGTCTGTTCCCATCTCCTTTCGCGGAGCAATATGACCGCTTCCTCCTTTTGTTTTTGGATCTTCAACTCTTGCTGCGGCGAGAGCAAACCGGAGTCCTCTGAGGAGTTGGTATGGGAATCTCGGAAAATTACCCAGGGCGATGGGTTCGGAGTCGGGATTTTGAGCGTGTTGTATTGTATTTCCTCCCCAACTGCATTGGCGACTTTCACCTTGGCGTTCAAGCCGCTTTTAGATGGCACACGAGCTGTCGCGTTTTCGCTAGGATGCAGTACAATACGACTTTTGCTCGGCGCTTTTGGTATGGGGTCGTCGACTGTAGCTGCTGCCTTCTTGCGAATAGACGGATGAGGGGCCTGAGTGTTGCGAGCAATGATCACGCCTTGCGAACTTTTGAAACTTTGTTCTATGAGACACATCCTCTCCGCCAAGGCGTAATCCAGCCGTGCCGCTCCGGTTTGTTCTATTAGAGTAGCTTTTGAGCGAGCTTTAAATAAATTAAGCGCCTGCCAGACATCAATCATCCATTGTTGAACTATCGCATATGCAGAGTACTCTTGCCACTGTAGCCGGCGGGGTCCGTTCTTGGGCTTGACTTCCAATTCTGCGGTTATTCTAGTATTAACCGTAGCACCTGCTTTAAGCATTCCATCTATCAGCGCCAGGAGGGCTTCGAGAATTGAGGAATCTACCAGCTTGGCGTTTCCGCTCGTTTTCGAGCTTGGCAATCGTAATATATAGTTTAAAAGAAATTGCCAACACGACCAATCGGCTCCTGGAGCACCGTCCGACTTGATCCAAAATAGCTGCCAATATTTATAGGCGGGAGGTAGAAGCTGCACTTTTTTATTTGGATCCATTCTGCAGGCGAGAATATTTCTGGAGGTTGAGATTCGGAAGGATGGGACGTTCTCAACAGTGAATTGGCTCAGCATATAAGCCGAGAGCAGAGTTCTCCATTCTGTGATTAGACCTTTCCGGCTGCTTTGAGCTTCGTCTTCCTCTCGCCTAATATTATCACTAGTCTTGTTGAATTCTTTCCTAGATTCTTTCTCCAGTACTTCATCGTAAAATTGAAGCACCCGCTTGAAGACCGCGGTTTGGCAATGATACGAGGCTGCAAAAAGGAAAGAAAGAGGGTAGGCTGCCCTTAGTCGCCGGAATTTAGGTACTGCATCACTCGCCATATCGTACGCACGAGCTTTGGAATGAAAGGGCCAGTATTGCCCCATTGTGTTGAGTATCTCTGGCAAAAATACTGCCTGATATGTTGTCGTAGTATCATACAAATCATACAGATTTTGTCCATATGTCAGTATCCTGAGCATGCTATTCAATGCCGTAGAGTCCTCAAATGGTGCATTCGCTACAGGAGGTTTTGCCTTCATCTCCGCGAGACACGAGTTGAGGAGCGCTTTGTCGACGTCAAATTTCGAGCCGTCTGTCAGAGAAAAGATTGCTTGGTGGACATTCGGTATCTGTAGATATTCTATAACCGTCCGATGAAGAAATCCAATAAGGGCATCAGAACTACTCTCCCGTGACGGAGGAGGGTCGTGGACCTCTAAAAAACCGCAACAGCGACTCCGGAGTCTGCCTTCGGTAGATTCGCATCTCCAGGCCTCCGCTTCTGCCGTAAGTGGGGTGGGTCTTTTGTTGACGGCGCTGAGATAGTCTTCATCTTCTGCAAATGAGAGTTGAAGGACTGTCATTGGGTAGTCGCCTTGAAGCTTCATGCTCCTGAGGACTATTTGCAATAGCTTGGACCCTTGCTGGCGATTTGAAGCATTCATGGCATGCATCATGTGATCATAGAGTTTTTCGAGGTCTGGTGGCAATTCATCTAATTTCTGGAGTAGGTCGGCCTGAGTGTCGTAGTCTTGAAGACCGTTGAGGAGGCTTCTGACCACCAGCCTCACCCATAGGAAGACGCCTGAGGCTTTCAAGGTAATGCCGTCGGTCAATCTGGATGCAACACCCGGTTCCGCTTTTTCAAGGCGTCGCATCAACGCATCCTGGCCAAGCTTGCCATTGACATATCGTTTAACGTCGCTGTGGGTGAGGTTCTGGAGCCGTAGAGTGGGGCAAGAGGAGAATGCGCGAACACACGAGGGTATGGGTCGACTTGATAGCAATACCTTCGCATCGTCCGACACCGCCAATTGAGAGAAGAGCTCACAAATTTCTGTGTGGTCCCCGTCGTATTCATCGAGGCCATCCACTATGAAACAGAGTTTGAAGTTCTTGGGGGTCGAGAAGAGCATGGAAAAGGCATTTTGCAGCTCAATGAATGAAAGCTCCAGAGGGCCTGACAGTTTTCCTGCCAGGATAGACCGGCAGACATCTGGAAAAAGTACGAGGACAAGTTCTGGTTTTTTGCTGAGGACGTCCAGGAGAAGAGAGCGAAGAAGACCGGCCTGAGATTTCTGAAGGGACGTTCCCGCATTCCAGAAAAAAAAGGAGCTGACGACAAGTTGCGAGGTTCCAGCCCACTCTTTCAGTGCTGCTATCGTGCGAGGATCCTCTGAGATGTATCTCATCAACGTAGACTTCCCAGACCCCGCTTTACCTTCTACCCAATAGCAATCTCTCCCACGTTTCAACCAATGGATGAAACTATCCCAGGGCTTTCCTCCAGCCACAGGCTCGGAATATATCCATTGAAATGTCTGCTCATAAGCTGGAGCAATAGTAGCGCGTCGATCGGCGATTCTTCTGAAGTGAAGAGCATCTAGGACCCGGGGAACCAGAGTCTTGACTTCCTCGCCAGTCTCTGTACTGAATCCTGGTAGTAGCTGGTGGGCATCATCTTGGGATTCGATAGCCGGTGCCCAATATGTTGTCACTGTTGGTAAATCCTTTGAAGTCCTCTGCTTCATGGATTTGTTAAACAGCTCATCCGGCCCGGTCAATGTCTTTGAGGTGCCATCTCGAGTGGTGAGGATTGCAGCAAGAGTCTCTGCATGTCGTTGCTCTGCATCCTTTTTCTGCCCGTCGAGCCAGCCTGCCCAAGCATCACCTTGACTCTTCAGTAGCTCCTCTTGATGTTTCAGCTGGTCCCGCACAATAGTCCCATTGATTGAAACGATTTCGACAATGTCGTTGTTCCTATCGCTTATGTTGTCGAGTTTCTGGTCCTGTAATGAGCCATGAGAGTTGAGTAGGAGCAACACCCTAAGTGTGAGCTGTTCTCGGAAATCTCTCAGTCTTTCAGAAAGGTTTTTGATTCGGTCCTTGCTCAGCGCCGTTCTTAAAGCTGCCCACACACTTGCCCATTTGTCTTTCTTCTTGCCACTGCTGGTGACTTTATTTAGACAATCAATGAGCTCTCGAGCGACCACGTTGCACTGCTCGGCTAGGTCGAGTAGATCCTGAAAGCTGTCAACAAGCATGTCAAGAAAAAGGATCCGAATGCTCTACTTGATCCTCCTTCCTAACTCCGTAGATGGATCCCTTGGACCTGATCTGCTGGTCTAAGCTCGAATTGAAGCCCACGAGGTCCACAGTAACACGAGACAAATGCTCCACGCCAACAGTAGAGCCCCCTTCCGCTATTTCCTTCGTCTCTCGGACCAGTTTAGACCCAAAGTCCAAGAATTGCACAACGCAAGCGGCGAGGCTGAGGGCTGAAAGTGGATCCATGGAGGAGAGCGCGCTCAGAGAGCACGGCGTCGCTCATACAGTCTGGTGGTTGTTGTTGACACTGAGATCGGTTCGAAAACTTTAATTATATCGTCGATCTCTTGAACTAGATCAGAGGTATAGAGCGGACGAGGAAAGTGAGAAGAAACACAGTGTCGGGGCTCAGCCCCGCTTATTAGGTGTGCACAGCCACATGTAAGGCTGCGTTGGCGTGAGGACCCCTGTAATGGACGGGCCCAATGATAAATCCCCAATCTCATATAATCGTAAAGATATTTCGTCTTGCCGATTTGTGGGCCCTTTTTGAGGTTGAGTTCGATTTCAGTCGATACTTTCTTCTCACAAAAAAAAAAAAAAAAAAAAAAAATAAAACTC
>Ga0247778_1000503_pt1 | contig 46470 bp, 57 predicted proteins | sample UWRJL049202B5_FD_179939 | JGI IMG/M metagenome (GOLD analysis project Ga0247778, IMG submission 179939) | Plant litter microbial communities from Arlington Agricultural Research Station in Wisconsin, United States - UWRJ-L049-202B-5 | ecosystem: Environmental > Terrestrial > Plant litter >...
GGGGGTGAGGGTGGGGGGTGGGTGGGGGGGGAGGGGAGGTAGGGAGGTGGAGGAGCAGGAGGATGGATAGCTCCATTTTAGGGGATGACGATCGTTCATGATTCAAGCTTGAAGAGGAAGATGAGAATAGAAATAGATTTGTCTAAATAATACTTTTGTACGAAGTAGTCATACGGAAGGAAACGGGTGCAGCTGAGGGGTGTTTATCGCCAAGATGCGGGATATATTGTGGCTGAAACCTCGTCCATGAGTGGTTGCGACCTTTCTTTAATTTCCGTAGACAAGGAAGCAAGTGAATGACGAGAATAGTTTATTTGAGGTAAATATTCCAGGACGATAAGCGGATATTATCATGGAAAAGTCAAGGTAACAAAGTTTGAGATGAAATTTATCGGGGAAAGAAGTTCACTCACTGGTGTAACACTCATGGGTTTTCAAATGCACCACAACCTGAATGGATATCAATTTTACAAGAACGATCACAATTGATTCCAAATACAGGAGCAATATGCAACCCTCAAAGCATAAAAAGGAGAGCAAGATTATTCATATATTTTCTCACGATCACGTGCTGACAGAACTACGTGAGGTTATTCAGACGCGTCTCCCAACTTCAACTCATTAACACCAAATTTCCTCCAACCTCCAATCACCACCACAACGATGCCCACCTCCTCGGACGACGACGAAGATGCCGTCTTCCAATCTCACTACCGCGGCGACTCCTCTTCCAGCTCCTCCCCCTCTCCACCACCGCTCCAACACAACTTCTTCGCGCCCCCCTTCTACAACCGCCCACCGACTCCTCTACCTCCCTCCCCCTCATTAACCTCCCTCCTCCGCCCCTCCCGCCCCACAACCCCCGACACCTCCGCCGACGAACTCGAGCCCGTCCCGCGCGCCTCCCCAAAGGTCCCAACCTACGAATACTACGGCTTCGTACTCTACCTCTTCTCCTCTCTCAGTTTCCTAATCTACCTCCTCTGGTCCTACCTCCCCTCGCCCTTCCTGCACGCCCTCGGCATCTACTACTACCCGAACCGCTGGTGGAGTCTCGCAGCGCCGAGCTGGCTGGTCATGTTGCTGGTATACATCTTTGTGGCGCTGGCGAGTTATAATACGGGATACTTGACGCTGCCGATGAGTAGCATTGAGACGATTATTGATGATGCGGCGAATATTGCTACGTTGGATGGGAAGGGCCGGAAAGCGGGTACGGCGGGGACGGTGAAGGAGAAGGAGAGGAGGAGGGAGGGGAGGGAGAGGGGGCTGAGGGATTGGAGGGGTGTTTGGAGTCAGGGGACGGATGCTGTTATGGATGTGCCGCTTGGTGGGGTTTGTGAGGTGTTATATGGGGATTTGAGGGAGAATATTGAGGATGATGAGGAGGAGTGAAGAGTGATCGTGGTTGCAAGCATTCATGATATTGGAGGACACAACAGGATAAGAGGTTCGCATACTGGGAACACTTTGCAAGCACGATATTGGAGCTCAAAACAATGGCCCATCGGTTCTGCCTTCGGAAGCTGTCCCGGAACCCAGCGAGCGAAACCAAATCGAATACAACGCGATGTCGAGACTCGGGGCTTGCACCCTTTTTCACGAATGACACACCTGGTCACGGCTCCATAATGAAGCCTGAGAAGTGTATCACCCAGCCATTCCTCTGCGAGATAGCAAACAGATCTAGGCCTTGCCTCGAAGATCGAACATACTCTTCGGCATCCCGTGTCAAGACACTTGGATAGCTGATATATGGGGGGATATTTTCCAAAAACTCGCCCAGCGGTATATTTAGGCGATGACGAGTCGCGTAGCTAGAGAAGCACGCTGACGATCTCTGGCAAAAGGATGCCCAAGAGAATTCAATGGGTTGACTCTGTCACGAGGGAGAATGGATGTTGTATTCTGGTATCACAAGCATGAATCAAAGAAACCCTCTCAAAAGTCTAGATTTTACCAGTAAGTATGCCAGCATTGCAGTAAATGCCCACTTAATTGCACGCTCATCTGGCCAAGTGGCGGTGATGGCGGTGAAGCCCGTTCTTCTCTGTTCGATGGGTTCCGTTGCTTTTTCGGGCTACAAAATCAACTAGTTCTGATACCACGAACTCTACGAAGGCCGCGGTCAAAAGTCTTTGACATCAGGCCTCAGAGTAGGCATTAGGCCTTTCAGCGACTCTCAGGGCTCTTTAGAGGAAGATCACAGGCTTTCTCCCCCACTGCTAGGCATTTAGCGAACCTATTAGCTGGGCATAGGAGGTACGCTGCAGTCATAGGAGGTCTTCGTAAGAGATCATAGATTTCTGCATTTCCTCGATACATGTTGAAATTTCTATGGCGAGCCTCGTGAAAAATCAGCCCCTGCCTCAGCCAGGCATTTTCTGTCTGTGAAAGGGCGACTGCAGAATCGCGCATGACGAAGGAAGGGTCGCCCTTTCCCAAGCGACGAATTTTAAAACAGCGTGCCTCACCTGCCGTTCAGCGCTCACAGGTATAACTGGAGGCAGCACCCCACACAGACTCGGTAGTCTTCCCACCCTTCTTCACACCCGCCAGATAGTCCTCGAATTCCGTCCAGCCTCGCAAAATCCCCGCCGCTTTGAAGCTTTCACTCGCCCGATTCAAGTGAGTACCACGCATACCCCTCCTCATGCATATGCTAATCCCTTCAAATAGCAGCCTCACCACCATGGACGACCAATGGCCGTTCGTTGACGACTTCACCGTCGCTGATGATTGGTTTCTGTCGCAGCAGCCCTTTTGGTGAGATTTTTTTTTTAGTATGCTCACTACAAAAGGGCTGCGGTTATCCATCCAGCTTTGCCCGACGGTCAGGGGGCATCCAAGCAAAGCGGGATGCCGGCTCAAGTCATCGAGCCTTGCACCAATGAAAACCTGGACATGTGGACTGCAGAAGGCTCTAGAGATCTGGATGCGTTGTCGACATGTCATGCCTATGGCCCAACTACCCTTTCTCTTAGCGACCAAGCCCCAGCTGCAGTCCATGCAAATTTCCCTGGCTTCGGTACACCACAGAACCTTCCACCGGCAGAGAAAGCCGTAGACTGTGGCGCTCATGCAGTTGTTTCGCCTTCCCAGACTCAGCATAATGCTCTGAACAACTTCCAAGGACGCAGCGTATCTGGGTAAGTCTATCGCCCCTTTTAGTGTTCTTTGCTCATATAAACAGATCAAATCCGAAACGTGAGACAACGTATCTCAGGTCCACGTGTGCCACTTGCGAGGCTCCTCTCGATACTAGTGAACTGGTCCTTCATATTGAAAGTCCGCAGCTTCTGTGCACTCGAAACAAGGCGCCAGACCACCTGCCACTCTACTGTCTCCATACCGGCTGTGGACTGAAGTTCAAAGACCTCGACGCCCTCAGAGAACACTCGGAACTCTCTAGTCATGTCTCCGTACAGTGCGGCGTCCCCGGTTGCATCACATCACTCTGCATGTCAGCCGTTGACGACCATTACGCTGCCATCCACCAAAATCTTCGATATCACTGTGCAGAGTGCAATGGTGCGGAGACGAACGAGGGCGCACTTTCAGGCCACGGATCTGCACTCAAACATGCTGCCTTTATTTGCGAATATCCTGGTTGTAACTCCACAGCAGCCACATCCTGGGATATTCAGCGACACGAATTAAAGCATCGAAAGGATGTTCTGGGATATCCATGTCCTCGCTGCCCAAGGTATGTCCTGACGTTGTTCATCTTTGCACCCGCCTTTGTATGATCAAGCGATACCCGGGAAAAGGCCACCCCAAAGCTAGACCACTTTGAAACTTCTTGTGGACCGACGGTCGAAGCATTCGCGAGGCTGCGTTAACATGATATGTTGTTTGAAGTGGGCATTTGACCTACATATACTTCTATGAGGATCGTTATCAATATTCTTTCATCTCCCTTTCCTGTCAGTCAAATCTAATTGACACATTGTAGATACCAGGGAAGAAACAGCTTCAAGCGCAAGGACCATCTTCAACAGCATATGCGCAATTTTCACCTCGTCATAGATACCCCAATAATTCGAAGACGCGGGCTGTTCTCCTGCAAATTTTTCAATTGCCGGTATATCGGCCGCCCTAGCAGTCTTGCCAGGCTCGCAACCCACATGCTAGAGGTACATCAGTCGATGCCATATATCTGCGACGAAAGTGGCTGTTTCAGAACAGGCATGAACGGATTCGAAAACCACCAACTCCTCAAACTTCATTCCAAGAACGATCACGTCTCGCCTTATCAATGCAAGCAATCGGGTTGCGATCGGGTATGCAACAATGGATGGAAACGAAAGACCGATGCGATCAAGCATATGAAGAAGCATCATGAGGTTGTTGAACTATATGAGAAGGAGACTGCCGAATATCAGTCCAGAGCGCTCGTATACATGACTGGATAAGGTGGTTCGGACACAAATTTCTTTGCTTTTCCTAATTCAACTCTTGGTGCTCGAATTTGTGAAGCTTCTTGATATGTTACCTCTGGAATTCTCTCTTTCTTTCCTTCGATATGAGCGAATAGTCGGCGAGCGGAGGGGGTGTATTTGGGTGCATTTGTGTCTTTGAAGCTGTCTTTTTTTCCGCATCTGCTCATCGTTTTCGTCTAGTCTCTAAGCTTGTTCCGCAACGAATCAGCGTCTATTCAACATAGACACCGCAAAAGCAATTGAAAATTTTATGTCTACCCAAATATTTACACTGTAAATGCAGTATATGAGCGAACTCTTTCAACCAAACATTGAGAACTTCCGACGCCTGCCATGAAGTGTGCTTCTATAGCATGTACTTCTCGGTATACTCAAGCCATTACTTTTTTACCTCTTTCCTTCTTTATCTTCATCCATGACTCATAGACCCCGTCCCTTCTCGTCCTGGCCAGGCTACCAAAAACATATTTGCAGCTGTTACTAGACGGGCTCCGCTTCCTCAAGCTTGGACAGTAAGATGAAACTCGTTTGCAATGAAGAACTACTATATAATTTATGGTATTCTCTCGTTGTGATGGCCCTCCTCACAACCGGGGTTAAGAATATATCTTAGTTTGCCAGCATTTTCCACCTTTCGCGGGCTACATCTCAGACTGTGTATTAGCCACCTGATTGCGTCTCACATATCGCTTCCCGCTTCCCTCGAAACTTCTCGCTACTCCGACGTAAAGAAACCGCTGTATATTCATACGATAAGCGTGCCGCCTGGCGGCTGGTAGTGGTGTCGTTGCAAGCTCAGAAGCGTCGAATCGACGCCGTCGATGGCTATCTGTGATGATGGTTTGTCCGCGAAAGAGGTGAAACCGGATTGTGCGAGCTGGCGTACGGAGTACGTTTCGTCGCATGAGAAAAGCGAGTGCTGGTTTTGATTCGGCCAAGGTTGATGCTCTGGATTTTGGGCCATTTGTGGATGATGAGGGTAACTTCAAGGGGGATCCTGTGCTCAGGGGGGAGGTGCTTCCGGGACCCCTTTGGGAGGACGACGTGAGGCCATTGATGAAGAGATGCTTTTTGTCGGGATATGGCTGCACTCGATCCCGCAACCTCACTTCCCTACCTACAGCTATACTTCGGGCCCTACAATATATGTGGATTTCCGCCTACGCTCTTGCCTGATAGTTTACTTTCTCGCTAGAAAACTTTCAACTTCGAGAAATCACCCAGTGTGTCTTCATGGTCTGATGGGGCTTGTGGGGGTTCTGTGTCCGTTAACGTCGCATAAAGCCTTATGATGTCTTTTCTTTCCTAAGTTGAATCGCAATACCAAGTAGATAATATAAGCTCCTGCCAACTCTCAGAAGTTTGCCTGCCTGTCCTTTGCTCCCATGTTCTGGAAAGTAAGTTGTCATATAACGGAGAACGAAGCCTCTCCAAGATCCACGCATTGATCCTGCGCTGGACGTACTCGTTATCGTAATTCCAAGGTCCTGTTGAATACGGGGAAGGAGAAACCTTCTCTATGATTCGGACGCGTTGAAATATTGTCGGATCATCTTGTGGGTCGTCGTCGTCGTCGTCGTCGTCCGGGGGTGTATGATGCTGTGGGGTCATCTCCGCCGGTTGGCTCGAGGTCACTGCCATGTGGTGGGCCTGAAGAAGAGTCAGCAAAGAGCCCAATAGATCGATTTCATCAGTTTCATCATCAAGGGCAGGCCCACGCACTCTCGAAGACATCTCCTCCTTTACTTCGTGTTGGAATGACATCCCACAGCGCAGACTGAAATACGTCAGCCGGTGTCATGAGCAATGATTCAAGATCTTCACCAATCAACGAAGCCACCGTCATTAGTTTCCGCTAGTAGTTGGCATTTCGGACATATGAGGCAGTGGTCAAGAGCTTCAGTTGCGGAATCGAAGTTTTTCCAAAACATCATACTCATGTTTACTCGTTCTCCTGGATAAAAGCACCGATCCCAGTCATCCTCTAGGTTTATATCACGTTTTGTAGCGGTATCCTGGACCACAAATTCTTTTCTGTCAATCTTTTGAGCGCCATTTCCGTGTTTCTGGAAATTTATCTTCAGCACCGAAATGAGGGCCTGCATTTGTGAGACCATGATATGCGCTGACGAATTGGTTTACTCACCTGTGACGATCGTATAAACTCAAGGTGAAAAGGACAGTTTCTCCCTAGTGCGTCTATCATATACACTGGCTGCTGTCGTTCGATTTGTCGCGGGAGTGATTTCGTGAACAGATTAAGCATATACAGAACAACCTGAAAGATTCGGACATTGATACACCTATCCCAAATATCAGCACTTCCCGACAACCACTATTTGTGTTATCGATGCCCACAGAATTGTAGCCACGACTTCAAATGTGCCTTTCCCTTGCTCAAGTAATGTATTTATACGCTGCATATAGTCAATATACCCTTCTTGGACCTTGCCGGCTATGCTTTCGTGTTGCGCGTCTTGTTTCCGTCGGTGGATATTGTTTGCGCCCCTATGTGTGCCATTGGTCAGTTCGCCGGCCGTTTTAGCGGAGATCGTTGGGGTATTATGCTTACTGCTGAACTGTAGCTAGCAAAAGTGATATGCTCTGCGTATGTCCCATCAAGTCGGTCTTGAACTTTGCTACATCTTCTTTCTTGCAGACCGCCCATCTAATTTTCATCCATCCTTCTCTCAATTTTCTTTTCCGCATACTACTCGAACTCCCCCTTCCCAGCCATGGCTGGTACTTGCGTGCCTTATCCCAGAAGCCATTGATTGTTTGGCGACACCGCGCCGCGGTTTCTTTCAAAGCGATAACTTCTTGGTATTGGCTTTCCTCAAACTCCAATTTCTGCACCTGGAGTAGAGTCGTCTCAAGACTGAGGAGCTGGTTGATCAGCTCGCGGTATTCAGACCCAGCCTCGCTGCTGCTTCGAAGGGCATCGATGACCGTGCCAACTAGGTCGATGGCGGCGAGGAAGTCGCCCACCGAGAAACCGAAACCAACGGACATTGTGCCATACAACGAGATCGTGGGATATTGTTCAAGGAAGAGGCGGAAAGCCCAAGGGTCGGGGGAGTTTCCCTCTGGGGATTGTTGTGGATTTATGTGGGTGGTATTGTAGGGCTTATCGCAAGGCGTTCTGATATCGTGGGTGGTGGCAGCCACAGCTGCTGATGGATGGTCACACGACATGACACTACTGTACGAGGCTCTAGGGCACCTTGATTTCTCCAGATCTACCTGTTATCCAAATTACTACCAAAACACTCATCATCTTTCTTTCATCTCTCCCCTGACCCCTTTCCCTTGACGAAAAACCGAACGGCCCCTTAAGGGCAGTACTGTAGTCGCAAGATCGGCCTGCGGTATCATATCAAAAGTTTTGAAATTTATGGAACCGTACTCTAAGTAGAATTCTCACAGTTTGAAAGCTTATCGTTCTTAGGAGTTTTCATCTATGCATAGGACTCGAGACTTTTGCATTTCTATTCTCTCTAATTCTTAAACTCTCCCCCAGCATCCCTCTTTTTATCCTCCGCCCTCAGCGGCTTCATATCTTCCTCGGTCAAAGACGCAACTTGCCCCACGAAACTCCCCTCCTTCGTACTCTCACCTACGCTCCCCCTCTCCTCAACTTGAACCTGTACCTCACTCTTCACATTGATTTCAAAGTTTCCGCGCCGGCCCTCGAGAACAATTTCGTCTAATTCGGTGGAGGATGGATCTGCGTGGGTTGATGTGGGGTCGGGGGAATAGTAGGCGCGGGTTAGGATTTTGTTATTGATGTTGTGATTGTGGCGGGATATTTGGTGCGGGTCTTGAGAGCGCAGTTGTGAGGAGTGGCTTGTGTTGGGGTGGTTGTCCATTCGGGAGACTTTTGCGATGAGGTCGGCCATTGACACTGGGAGTTGTTAGTTAATCCCGAATTGGGGATATTTGTGGAAAGGAATAAGTAGAGATGTGGATGCTTACTTTCGATGTTGAGTTTGACCATGTAGGCTAGTGGATGGAATTGCATGTATCTTTGCTGGAGATTAGTGTTTGGAATTGGGTGGTGTTTGGAAGGAGGTGTTCGCGGAAGACATACACGAAGGAGTTTTTCAGGCTCATCATGCTGATGATGAGAACATCCATACTCAGTGAAAAAGCAATGATCCACATGTTGAATCGGACGAGTCGGTTGTATTTCACCACTTTGGTAAGTCAGCATGGCAAATTGGAGCACAGGACCGATGATGGACAAGAATCAAATATCGCTTACTTCCTTGGTTGATAAGTTTCTTCTTCACAATGTGAATGAAATACCAATTCAACACAGCATCAACTAGGAGATAGATAACCTTCTCGCAACGATCCCAGACGTTGTTAATCCGTTCGTATCTGGCCGAAACCTGGAGTCTTGCGGGTACCCAGATGCAATACACGGATATATTGATAGCTGTGATCAGGATAGCAACCCCTATCTTGAGTCTCATAGCTTTCCGACGATTCGTGAGAAGAATAGAGACTCGGTTGATGATGATCTGGAGTAGGAATTGAACTTGAAGGGCCCATGTTGTGACTGTTGCTAGTCAGCGGCTGAAGGACAGTTCAAACCGTAGGGAACGTACGAATGACGAAGTAAAATGCAAAGCTATATAGCATTAGCTCAATGCTCAATCGGAATAATAGAACAGGAGCATACCTTGGAGGGATAATAGCATTCAAGTGAAGCCAGCATATTATTGAAAAAATGAGGCAAACCAAAATCTCCAGCCAGATCATGACGACGTAGGGGGAATTGAACTTCATGTATCCATATCTCCTGTATATATCTGCGGTCTGCCTGATTGCGTTCCATGTTGTGAGAAAGCCGAATCCGATGGTAAATCCCCAGGCAAGTGATGCGAGTTGAAGGTCTGCTACAGTGACCGGCTGCAGCACGAAGTTGTCCGAAAGAAGCGTAATCATCACGACTTGAAAAGAACGACCAGCAAAAAGAAATGAAGAGTGGTAGGGTCACATTGGAACTTGGGACTAGGAAGCTAAGAATGCAAACATATATGCTGTCCGCCTAGCTGGATACAAGATCTGTGCTTTCTGCATCCCGCGAGGAAAATCTGAAAATTTCAACATGCGGGATAGAAATTCTACGAACCGTTTCTTCATGGATACGAATAGGGGATCAAGCATGGTTCAACCTAGTAAGAACTTGTGCTGACTCCGCTGATGAAATAGCGACGGTCAATGCAAACGGTATAATCGCTTGTCGAGTCCCACAGAGCCATCCGATTGGGAACTCAAATACCGTCCACGGCACAGATGCACGCTACCACATGACACGGCTCGCCCGTCTCTTCAACACCGGGACTCCGGATCTACCAGATGGAAAGATGAAACACGACTTGTTGTGAAACATTTCCACTCAGAGTCTGGAAGCTAACAGTAAGCAGACCAACTACTCCGTATATGGACACTTTTACGACTCTAGTGGACTGATACTCCGTGCAAAAATATTGACTGGGCGTGGCGTTGTCAGTAGGCTTAGCTAGATCTCATCCGGGGAAGATCAGCACAGGGGTTATTATTTTCCCGGAATTGATGTGGCCCTTTGTGTTACCCTTTGATGTTGTCTGGGCCGCCTCTTTGCGGGATTAACCCAGGACTGCACGAAGGAAATACTCATATTTAGATTTGCAGGTACAGAGTGCTTTAATCCATCTCGCCAGACACTTTCACGGACCAACAGTGGCTGATGCAGTCTCTTCTTCATGGGGTCCTGACTCGCTTTGACCGCCGACTCGCGGAGGCGTCTTGAGGCGTTTCAGGGCGCAATATTTCTAGTCTAATACGTCCATCCTATCAACTGTGGCTTGTCGTCGGAAGGTTCAACCTCAAGCCGAAACTGCTCAAGATATTCGCCATTGGCCACACGGGGAAATCAGACAATTGTGCACTGAATCATTATTATGACCTCCAAACTAGTCAATTGCCTCTAGGCCAAGATAGTGGCTTGACGAGAGGAAATAAATTCAGCGAGAAAGTTTCATGACAGGTTGATATGCAATATGCCACACCTATTTGAGATGATGAGTACTTAAAGTCTTCTAGTCATTTACGCAAGATGGAAATTAAAATCGCGACGAGGAAAGATACGACTTGAAAAGAATTTCGTTTCATTTTAACAGTAGAAGTACATCCTCTCCAAAAACGCGAGTTTGAAAAACATCCTGCGACCACACGTATTGGACCTAGCATTCAAAGACCATCGTGTTTTGCCCAGCAACTTTTTCCTAGCAACTTTTTCCTAGACTGAGCAAGTGCTCTACCTCGCGGCTTACAATTTTACACCGAATTGTAGTTGCTGGTTCCTCGGAAAATCCTCATTCCAGTGCCCCAATTATCGCCTCCTGAGCCACGATTGCAAACCCTACATACAGCCGATCATTAGAGTAAGGGATGCTCTCCTTATGTCCTCATCCATGCAGGTCTTATAAAGCTGAAATCCGAGTTCGGGGTGGAAGGTCTGTAATACGTGACGAGTCACTACCGTGCCGCGACCTGAGGGTGGCTCATTTCAAATGGCCCTCCTACCCCGCATTTTCTCAGGCTAAGCCCCCGCGCTTATGTAGCGCACCACACTGTACCCCAAAGGTTTCATCCTGACAATTGCCCCAAACTTACCTAGTCTGCAGTTGCAGCTTCCGACGGCTAGCGCTCTACCTTCTTACAGTATCCATGGCACTATTTTCGAAATCGAAGACGTCCACATCGGCACAGCTCCCAGTCTTCTGTGCAAGTTGCTCCAACATCCCCCTGAATCAGCTATTATCATCGGAAGACCGGGCACCCTCATCAACATCTTACTTGATCGGCTCCCTTGCAGACGTTGAGAAACGGCAGAACTGCGCTCTGTACAAAATATGCCAACAGGCCGTAGAGGACACGGAGACTTTATGGCAGCTGTCGGTATCGGATAGAGAAGGATGTCTTTTTCACATCAAGCCAAAGGCCACGAACCGACACCCAAGCGAGCAGCTCAATCCGGAATGGTACTCGATGCGTTCTGGCTGGGAGCTTCTCATCGGGTCGCATGCTTATCTAGAAATTAGTTTGAGGAGACCCAACAGAGATTGGCCAGAGATACACAACATTCTAATAATCCGAAGGGTATCCGAAGAAACACCTGGGTTCCATTTACAAGACCAAAAGGACCCTTCTCAAAAGTCATTATTGTCAGATCCCCAACTTTTAAGGCTCATGCGGAGTGCATTGGAGTGCAAGCAGATTCATAAGTCCTGCGGTATCACGGCTTCAGCGCCGAGTCAAAACTCTGTTGCAAATTCTCTGTATTTGATCGATGTCAACGACAGAACTATCAAGGCTGCGGAGCCAGACGCTCAGTACATAACGCTGAGTTACAGATGGGCGAAGAAGGCAGAAAGTTCCGAAGAAGTAACGAAGAATAATACTCAAACAATACCTATAACCGAATACAGTCAAGATCGAATAAGAACGCTTCCTGACTACCTACCGCCAATGATTGAAGATGTTCTTCAGGTTGTGCGTCGCCTTGGACAGCGATTTCTATGGATTGATAGTTACTGCATTAATCAGAAAGACCCCGTCGAAGTGCAGAACACAGTGTTGCGGATGGACGATATCTATGAAAACTCGCTTCTTACGATATGTCCATTCTGGACGGACACGGATGGAGGGCTTCCTGGCATTGGAACGCCATTCAAAAGGTAGAAGGTACGACTATTGGGCGGCGATATTGCTCTCTATCCTAAACAGCAAATTTTGGATGTTGATCTAGAATTCATCGATACCCCATGGCACAAAAGAGGCTGGATTTTCCAAGAGAGTCTTTTATCTCGCCAGCGTCTCATTTTTCTCCCAAGTGCGGTTGTCTTGCGATGTGAGCAACAGTCTATTAGCCCAAATTTTCTCATGGCTCGCCAGTCAGAATGGCCAGGCGGGGTGAAAACCGACCTGGAACTTCGATCAACACTGAAGGTCACGGAGTGGAGCTTTCAAAACTATCAAAGGATAGTAGACAACTATTGCGATCGAGATCTGACATTTGAAAGTGATGCTCTCAAAGCGATTTCCGGCGTACTTTCTCGAATTACCAGACAAACGGGCATGGCTTTCCGACAAGGCCTTCCAACCGAACACCTCCAGCTTCTGAATGCTCTTTTTTGGTTCCCCAGAACCTCAAAATCCACAAAACATCGTTGGGGGCTAAGGTCTGGACAGGCATACCTTCGTCGGCGCCCTGGATTTGCGTCTTGGAGCTGGCTTAGTTTCGATGGGCCAGCCTATTATCCGTTTTGGTTAACTCCAAGGCCACACGCTGCCAGATCTGAAGAGAATCTCGCGCTCCAAGTCCGCCGTGACTCAGGTCTTTACATAAGCTCTTGGATGAACTCTGCAGAGTTTACAACATTTGATGTCTCACTCTTGGAAGTAGCGGGATTTGAATTCAAGACTGGTTCTAATGATGAAAATCTCACTTTAACCATAACGACGGAATCTGCACGCTTCCCCTTTTCCTTTTCACCAGGGCTACCCCCTAAATGGACGTTGGCAGTAACGATGACGTCGAACGAGAATCACGATTCTTTGAACATGTCTGGTTTTACTAGCTGGTCCACCCAGTTATCAGAATTTTCCATCGAGAGGGATCTTTTTAGCAAGGTTCCCGGCGCGGGCGGTAAAGCCGATATAGAGCTTCTTATGCTTGCTCATATCAACGGCCCCAATTGCGGTGATGAGGTTTTTGCAATGGCTGTAGCTCGAACGAATCTGGAAGATGTAGTTGAAAGATTGGCAATCATCGTGGTTCCGTATGCTTGCTGGGAGCTCGCAGAGCCGGAGATCGTGACAGTAGATATAATTTAATGGGTGTCACGGAGTCGCTGTTGCGCCATGGCGTTTCAATATTCAATATATCTTGTCAAGAGGAGTCAAGTCAGATGGTGAGCTGAGACACTGTACATAAGCAGACCACAATCTGCAGGATCTCAAACCTTCGTCTATGTAGACTTGGGGAAACTTCAAATACCTCCATTATGCACTGATAAATCCTTTAAGTGCAATTTCACAATCGCGTGTCCGATGAGGACAAGCAGGTGGGACAGCCCCGCTAATTTGCAGCCTAAAATCGTCATCACAATTGCAGTTAGGCGTCTACCCACACTGCATATATTTCCAAGCTCCCGAAGTGAACCTTTGGCTTTCTGCACTTCTCAATTCCACATATCTTATCATGGCTGACCCAACTACTTCATCCCCGGTACCAGTTGTGGCTGAGAGGGAGATTTTGCCGCCAAATGTTAGGCCGATTCACTATGACCTTCGATTTGAGCCCCACTTGGAGGACGCTATCGAGTTTGATGGGGTCACCGCGATCGATCTAGAGGTATTAGAGGATGCATCTTCAATTACTGTCAATGCTTTGGATCTCAGGATCAGCACGCTGGAGGTTGCCTTCAAAAGTGGGGCAAGCATTACGACTTCACCTGTTCATTTCGATACCACGAAACAACAGATGAGTGTTGAGTTGGGCGAGAAAGTTGAAGCGGGATCGCAGTTATGTCTCAAAACAAGCTTCAAAGGTTCTCTTACTCATCGTAGAAATGGCTTCTTTCGAACCCCAGTTCAAGGACCCGATGGAACGGCAACTTGGATGGCATCGACACAGATGGAACCCACCGCTGCAAGGAAAGTCTTTCCCTGCTTCGACGAACCTGCATTGAAAGCATCGTTCACAGTCACACTTATTGCGGAGAAGCATATGACATGTCTCTGCAACATGGATGTTGCATCGGAGGTCGATGTTCATTCCAATGGAAAGGAAAAGAAAGCTGTTACATTCAATAAAACGCCGCCCATGTCAACTTACATCATTGCATTCTCAGTAGGCGAATTGCAAATGATCGAGACGAGTAGCTTCAAAGTTCCAGTCCGGGTTTATGCAGCCCTTGATAAGAACATACAACATGGAAAATATGCCCTCGAACTTGCTTCACGCGCGTTGAGCGCGTTCGAAAAGATCTTTGATATCGATTTTCCCCTTCCCAAAATGGACATGATTGCTATACCCGGTGGTCAAGGCGCAATGGAGAATTGGGGCTTGGTAACATTCGGAGAAAGCTTTCTGCTGGTTGATGAACAGGAGACAAGTGCTGAAGCATATCGTCGCGCTTCAACAGTAATCGTCCACGAACTAGCGCATCAATGGTTCGGGAATATCGTTACAATGGATTTCTGGGAAGGGCTCTGGCTGAATGAAAGTTTCGCGGACTGGGCTGCGCTACATGCTTGGGAGACGTTGGAGCCATCCTGGAAGATGTGGGAGGACTATGCGATTGGAGGATTCCAGGCCGGTCTCAGATTAGATGCCAACAAGGCAAGCCATCCAATCGAAGTACCTGTCAGTAAGGTGGGCCAGATCAACCAGATCTTTGACGACATCTCATACAAGAAGGGATGTGCAGTCATTCGAATGATCGCCGACTACGTGGGAAGAGACAAATTCATCGAAGGTGTCCGAGCTTATCTCAAGGAGCACGCTTATGCGAACACGAAGACAAGTGACCTGTGGGACGCCTTAACTCTTGTCAGTCGTAAGGATGTGGGAAAGGTAATGGAAGTTTGGACCAAGTATATCGGCTATCCCTTCGTGAGTGTTGCAGAAGAGGATACGAGAATCACAGTTACGCAGCATCGATTTCTGCAAGATGGTACATGCAACCCAGAAGATGACAACATTCTTTACCCATTATCACTCGACTTAATGACTAAAGAGGGTCATAACGATGACATGCATCTGTACGAGCGGACGAAGGCAATTGACGTCTCTTCGGAATTCGTGAAGCTTAATAAGGGCTATACTGGCTTTTACAGAGTCTGCTACTCTTCAAAACGACTGGACATCCTAGGTAAGAATGTTAGAGATGGCCTCCTTTCAGTTCCAGATAGAATTGGGGTCCTTTCCGACGCATTGGCTATGGCATCAAGTGGTTACTCAAATACCTCGACAGTTCTCAATCTACTAAAGGCTTTCGATGAAGAGGAGGATTACTTCGTATGGAAACAAGTACTTGCGACCTTAAGTGTAATCATGGAAGCGTGGTGTTTCGAAGAACAATCGATTTCGGATGGCCTGAAATTATTTAAGAGCGACCTTATCAGAAAGATTACAAAAAGCAAAGGATGGCAATTCAAGAAGAACGATGACACGGTGGAGGCAATGTTCAAAGCTACCATGTTTGCTAATTCTGGAACTGAGATTGAAGTTCAGAAAGCCGCAAAGACTATGTTTAATGCGTTCTTAGCTGGCGACGATGAAGCTCTCAATATCAATATTCGTGCGTCTGTGTTTTCCATTGCACTCGAGCATGGCGGAGTGGCGGAAGTAAGTCAAATCCTCCACGTATTGCGGGCACCACTCACTATCGTAGTATGATGCCATCCTCGAGGCTCTAAAGACTGCAAGCAGTGTCTTCAAGCGGGACACTTGCGTCAAAGCATTGGGTTCCTCTCAGGATCCCACACTCATGAAACGCACGCTCGATTTAGCCCTCAGCGAAGAGATGATTGCTCACAACGACACAAGAAATCTCATTACACCACTCACAAATCACAAGGCCGGGAGAGAAGCACTCTGGCAGTGGTTCAAGGAAGATATTGATGAGATTGAGGGGGCAGTGGGTCATGGCCTTGGTATATTTGCTCGAATGGTGCAGATTGTTGCTGGAAAGCTCGCAACAAGAGAGCAATACGAAGACGTTGAAGCGTTCTTTCGGAACCGGAACACTTCTGTGAGTCATCATCTCAAAGAGTAATGCTTTGAACGCTGACATTTGATAGTCGTACGATAAATATCTGGCCCAGTCTCTCAATATGATACTCGCTAAGGCGACTTGGGTGGAGAGAGATGGGTATGACGTGAAGGAATGGCTGAAAGCGAGTGGCTATGTGTAAAGTACTGTATCTTAGTATCAGGAATAAAAACTTAAGAAGCGAAAATCCTGACCAGATATGCCACATCATCCCAAACGCGGCTAGACGACTTTCAGTATGATTAGAAGCCTTTCCAAAAAGTTTGATGTCGTCTCATCTTCCTCGCAAGCTGTGAGATGGAGTCCCAGGTACTGCACGGGGTGAAGCCTGCGTTGGCCATCACAAGGCCAGTTCATGTGAACCTAACCAACGACACCGCCCACACGTTCATTTCCTCTGTGTCCTTTTCAGATCTTCACATCAAGTGGCATCCCAAAACAGCCCTGTGAAAGGCATAGGCAGTAGCCAAGTTCACTTTGCCAACTTTTGCCAACGTGCTGGCTCAGGGGCTTTTGATTCAAGCCCCAACCTTTTCAGACCGAAGTGGGCTATACACACCTTATTTCAGTGCCCTCAACTGATACATGCCCCCGAGATCAAATTGAGTCTTAGGATTCATTGCTCGAGCGCTGCTTCCAGTATTCTCTCCATCGATGGTAATAATTCCATCAAGCAGTCAACACTTGACCGGATCACAGTGGCAACGCTTTCTGGGTTAAAAGTCGGTTCACCTAGTTCAGATTCACCATCGGAGTAGTTGTCAAAATCATCTTCTTCGTCCTCCGAAGAGCAAAGCCGTTGAGCATCTAACTGCCGCAGAAGATCTCTCAAAGAGTCAATTTGATGTAGTAGACCCAGATCCGAGCACGAAGCCTCTATCAGTGGGAACATCTCTGCTTGGGCGTTAGCTATTACGTGAAGTAACTTTGTTTACAATATGAGAGTATACCTTCTGTCAAAGTCTCACAAAGAGTGTTGGTGAGATCCAAGATTAATGTTCTCAACCTGGTAGAGCTTTGTAGCACAATGAGCCATTGTTCTTGGTCAAATGATTCTCCCCATAGGTACAGTCTTCCCACATCCTCCAGTATGCTGGTTTTGTGATTGTGAAAAATGGCGCTTCGGGAAATCAATGGGGCGAATTCCGTAAAGAGATTGATTGAAGTTTGATGTAGATTGCGTGCAAGACCGGTAAGTGGATGGGTGGTAGAGCTAACGTCCTGCTCTACGTACTCTCCATCATCGACCCGGGTTTCGTCGAGGGTGTGCATATTTCTAGTCTTATATCTCTCGCCTTGCTGAGTTTCACGGACTAAGATCCCGTCAGGAGCCGTGGTGGCTTCCACATTAGCAGTCGTCTCGACAGAACTCTGTTCCCAGCTGGCATCAACGTAATTTGTGTTTTCATGGATGAAAGCACTCGGCTCATCGGCACTGGGAATCTCCCCGGGCTCTTTTCTTGCTCGGAAACACTCGAGTACAATTGATGATCTGGTAATCGAAGACTGTTCGCCATCCAGGGGCTGGAGAAAACTGCTTCGTCTTGGACATCGCAGCCATGGAGAATCGATGGGTCTAGTGCTATTTTGGGCTCTCTCACGCAGCCCTCGCTCTTTGTTTTGCGGGTCTTTCCGTGTTTCGATTGACCGCTCGCTATGTGCAAAGGCAGTTGCGCCGGCAGCAGCTAGAGTCACCAACCTTCCGATCTTGAACCACGCATTGTTCCTTGGTACCATTGTCGATGGCTTAACGGAAGCTTTGGTTTGTCCTATATCTCGGACTAATTTGGGTGTTATTGCATTTTGACTTTGATCAACGAGACAAGATGTGGTGGCTCGAATATGAATGTGGACTGTTTCAAGGGAAAAGGACTGCGGAAAGCGTGCGCAATAATTAAGAACGGGGTCTTGCAACCCTTTGAGACACGGCTGATACAGAACACCCTGGAAACAAACGCCACCCGCGTTCTAGGCTTCTGAAAGCGCTAAGGAACGCCATCAAGATTTCTCCGATTATCTCGATTTCAGTATTATTAAAGAAAATGTTAACAGATGATATCTATCCAGTGACTTCCAAGGGATGTAACATTTGCTGATGCCACTCTCCAGAAGGTTAAACTGGCGTGTCTATTTGATTTGAATTTGTATCCCAACATTAAAACACGGGTGCTCAGCCTCGGAGTGTGCCAAAAATGCAATATGCACTCAGCCGCAAAAGAAAGCGGATTGCCTGATCTAGCCAACGTGCCTGAAAATCAATAAATGCAGGGGCATGTCTAAGCCACAACTACACGGAGAAGTCATTTCTGAAGTACTGCGAACCTCACCCACATCCAAGAGATCTCCTTCTCTATACAACTAGCTACTAGATTACCAACATGGCAGAAGCGGCTGGTCTTGTTCTAGGCGTCGTACCGCTCATAATTACGGCAATGAAGGAATGGGACACCATAACTCGACCCTTTTCGCGATATAGGCATTTCAGAGGCTTAACCAAAAGTTTTTGCTTGAAACTGCAGACGCAGGACTTCCTCTTCAGGAGAGAGTGCAAGGTTCTACTTGGGCCAATGCTAGCACGATCTTCGGTTGACCCGGGAATGGCTGAACGTGCGATGACAAATTGGAACCACGAAGTCTGGAAGCAGAGGATACCAGAAGATATCGAAACTGAATGCCTCGGGGATTCCAGAGAGCAGTGCAGGATGACAATCGGGAGTATTGTCGGGATTCTCCGGGACATTGTCCGGAAGTGTTATGAGTATGGAATTATTGAGAAAGGTAATAAAGATGTGAGTGTTGTGCTTCTAATATATATGGATACGTATTTCGATACTGACTCCAGTCCTTTAGACGGATCACTCTAGTCCACATCATGAGCAATGGATTCTCGCAAAAAACAAGCTCAAGTATAGTTTCCTCAACACTGGACTTGACAGTCAACTTGAAGACCTTAAAGCGCAAAATGACTCGTTTCGTGCCATTTCTAGCCAGATCCGCGAATTGTCAAAACTCGGATTGCAATCAAGCAAGTCAAATTTGGTTGCCTTGCTAGGCCCAAAGACCTCATCACCAATTGCTGGGCGCTTGATTCACAGGGCGTCCACACACCTTTACGAGGGACTCAAACAAGCTTGCCGATGCCAGAACAAACACGCTCTGCATTTCAGACTGGAACCGGAACTTAATAACGCTGAAGTCCGCTTCACGCTAGCTCTGCAGTGTAGGGCTACTGACTGCATTGGAAACCAACAAAGTCCATTTTGGATAACTATAGATTCGATCTCCAGGGATAGTATGAATGATGATTCTGCACCCTCAGAATCAGACCATACCTTGGCTCGTCACTTGGTGGATCCACCAAATATCGAACTTCATCGACATGGTTACTCGCGCCAGTTACTAGATGGCATTCTCAGACACACACATCTGTCGGCCGTGGACCGTCAAACAAAGGTCCAAGACCCAGATCAACATCATATATCCAGCATCCCAACAGCTACAGCTAGAATAGACTACATTGACATAATCGACATTAGATTTGAGAAAGATCTCTGTAACCGCCTACACCGATACTCACAGCAAGACGAAAAGCCGCGGCTCGAAGAGAATTGCTTAGGCTATCTCGAGGTGCCTGATGAAACCTGCAAAGCGATTCTATACTTCGAAGCAAAGGAAAATGGTTCAATACCAACCGATTGCGTCACACTCTCCCATTTCATGACCTCAGCTGTCAGAAGCTCCTTCTCAGGCCGTTTAAATGCTCACGAGAAACTGAGATTGGCAAGACAACTGGCTACGGCGGTGTTGCAATTCCACTCTACGCCCATAATGGGCCTCCCTTTCGAGAGCAGCAATGTGGTGTTTTATAGTAAGGGCGATGATATGGAGACTCGGCGTCTTTCACTCAACACACCTCACTTGGACGTCCAAATGCATAGCCACGAGGGAGGAAGCAACGAAATAGGAGATAGTTTAGAAGAGACGGCTTTGATACGCAACCCTCATCTGTTTGGCCTGGGCATTGTGCTCCTGGAACTAGCTTTTCAAACATCATTGTCAGATCTCCATTTGGAGTTTCCGGCCTACCAGTCGTTACATTCGCAGGGTAAAGTAAGAGACTATGTTTTGGCGGACAAAATGAGCAGAGACAATATTATCAGTAGGGAACTTGGGGCTAAATATAAGGAAATTGTGCGGAAATGCCTAGCGTGCGATTTCGGGCACGGTGAGGATCTGTCTGATCAGGTGTTGCAAGATGCATTTTATAGAGATGTCATCCACGAGCTGGATAAACATGAGAAGTATTTAGCAAAGATATGGGGAGGATAGTTCGCACCTTAAGGGACGAAAAGAAATGGGAGAGAAATGGGACCCGGTGTTAACCACAGCGGGGTACAGGGCTCCACAGGCAGACTAAATATCTGAGACTGGCTGCTAAAGTTGTGGAATAGGAGGGATTTCAATTATGTGAAAGCGTTGTGAAGACCGTTTTAAACGCCTCTAGAAGACCGGGGGGGGAAAAAAGCTCAAACCAATGACCCATAAATACAAAACAAGCGCCAAAATCTCAAAGCACTTTCGATCTGTTGTCCCCACGAATTCTAATATATCCGGGCTCCTACACTCCGAGACCAAAGCACCCCATAGCTCTAACCTTTCTGGCTCAGCTTAAGAACTAGCTGGGGAAGGGCAGTGAACCTGCAGTAGATTCTGAGGTGGGCCAATATTGTAGACGCTAGGATCATTGTCATGTGCTAAATGAACGGCAGGTCTTTCGGAAATCTTCTCTGGGAGTTGTGGAGGCTGAGTCGCGGTGTCAAGAACAGGGTAGTTGGTGCCGGAGAAGAAGCAGCGCGTGAGGTCGTATGCCGGATCCACCAGATCCAAATTGACCCCGACGTGAGAGCTGCTGTCGATAGAAACTCCTGCATCAAGTTAGAAAATAACGAATTGCAAAAGGTAGAGTCTTCAAAGGTGCAGACCTACCGAGTGCAGTGTCCTCGTCGAACCTGACTGAGAAGGATTTCTCAACATTATTGGGAACTATGATGGTGATGCATAAGTCAAGCTTGCCGGTGCAAGGCCCCTGGGAATCTTCCCTTTCGGAAAGAACATCAAAGTCATCGTTGAAACTAGATGGGCTGGAATCCCGTCGAATGGGCGATGGATTTCCTCTTTTTTCAGGCCAATCCACATTGTCCGGGCAATCGTCGTTGTCTTCGGCACAAGCTATGCAATCATCAAGTGTGTCGTAACCAAGGAAATCAGGGTCGTTGTTACAGAAAAAGTCCACGTCGGAATCCCGTCGGATGGGCAGCGGAATTTCTCTTTTCCGCAACCAGTCGTCGTAGTTGTTCTCTTTAGCATAAGCTATGCATTCCTCAGGTGTACCAAACCCGGGCCCAAGGGCTTCAGGACCAGTGAGACAGGTACAATAATCATCGCCGCAGAGAACTGGGCGGGTGGGCATCCCGGTTGCAGACGAGAGGAAAACCGCAAGGCCGAGGATATCGGAGAACCTCATTTTGAACTTGGTTCTGATATTCGTAGTTGATATAAAGAATTCGTATGGTTGCAAATAGCTGAAGTAGGAGAGGGGTAAATGAGAAGATGTCTGGAATATGATTCTTGTTTCTGCCGATGAATCTTGCGTAGAAATAAATCGACCTAGCTTTATACACAAAGATAACTCATTGAGATTCAACCTGTTGAACTCGCCATGTTGGAATTCCGACAGATTCAGGATATTCAAATTTAGAAACAACATCCTTTTGTCCTTCCAACGACCAGCTTTCCTGGCGCACGCGCGGGAGACCGTCTATCCGGAATTCAGCTTCTGACGTTCGAAACAAAATGCCTATAAACATCTCTGTATAGCATGAAACAAAAGCAGGTTGGGCGGCGCGGCGGGGTCTCGTCCATGGCCAGGCCGTCAGACCCGCGAAGGCGGAGAATGTTGGAATACAACACACGCGCTTGCTTTCGATCAACCCCGCAGGAAAACCCTCACTTTGGATCGCATCACCCTGCTGGCCTCACTTGACCGAACAAATTCCTTCTTCCAACATAACTTCTCTCAGGTCCAGTCCTCCCCCAAGCCCTCCGAAAAGTCCAACTTCGGAAAATGAACCACTTCTGTTGGTTGATGACCGGGAGACACGATACCCGCGTCTGCGCCATACGGCTGATAATTCAAGTCTGACAACTTTGCTGACTTGGTGCGCTGTATGAATACTTATTTTAGGAAACCCACCAACTGTGGCGGGGTAGGTCAATTGGTGTTGGGAGGCGTAGCTACCGCGCCCGCGTTTAAGACGAACGTCACGTTGTTTTGTACCTCGATATACCAACCACTGGGTGTGGGAATAAGTCAATCACAAATCTCCCGTCCTCATCAGCAAGCCAAAGCAAAGCAGGAGAACCCAAAACGAGTACACTTCACATACGCAAGTGCGCATTAGAAAGATATAACCTGATATGTCTTCCTTAGCGCGGCATCAACTCCAATTTCCTTCCCTCACTTGGCACGAAAGAACCTCAAGAACAAGCAAAATTTCAAAGATTTAACGCAAGAAATTAGAAGAGAAGCAAATCAAATCACGGAAGCGAGCACTGGCCCAATAGACAATATTTGACATGGAAAGGAAAAGCAGTGAAGGAGTGACGGTCCACACCTAATATATGCATTCCCACCCCTCCCTTTCTCCCCCTCACCATTCGTTTTGTACAAGACACCCCCCGTCAAACCCAACGAGAAGCTAGTCTAAACTACATTTTCCTTTCTTTCTCTCATCTGCATTTCCATTCCCATTCCATGCAACCATAAATTAAAAAAAAACAGCAATTTTGAAATACAAAGGGTATTCTTGCTACCTAAAAGTAATCGTTCCTTTTTCCACATTACAGCCCCATCCTCATCTAGCAAAAACCTTAACCACCCCATCACCCCCCGCACTAACAACCCACCTCCCATCCCAGCTCCACACCACACTACACACGCCCTCCCCACGCATAAGTCTATGACTCGTAATCTCCTGCGTGCAGCTCCTCTTTTCCAGACTCCAGAAGCGCAGACTAGCATCGTGGCCAGCGGACACGAGTTCGCGGCCGTCGGGGGAAAGGGAGAGAGCGGAGATGGCGGCTGGGTGCGCGAGCATGTTGTATGTGCATTGACCTGATATTGCGTGAGTTGATTGCGAAGAAATGGGGAGGTGACGGTTTGGGTGCTTACCACTGTTGGCGTCGTAGAAGCGAATAAATCGATCTTCATGGCCGCTGATTACAATGCCTTCTACGCCTCCGCTTGAGCCTGTGGCGCCGCCGACTACGGAGTCGTCTTCTGAGAGGCCGCGGCCGGAGTCGAAGGAGAGGGAGCCATCGAGACCGTTGGTGGTTGCTACGATTGCGTTTACGCCTGTTGCTTCTGTGCCATTGTAGGTTTCGAGACTAGCCATTGAAGCAACTTCTTCTCCTGTCCTAGTATCGTAAACTAATACCGCAGCGTCGGAATATGAAACAACAAAGGCATCTCCAGAGGCTGAAAGTGGTGTGATGCAAGTCGGTGAGGCAGTGCTATTTGCTCTTGAAATCGAATGAATCAAGGTGTAATGGAATGGGGAATTCGAAGCCACGCTCGGCTGAGGTGAAGATGGGAATGCCGAGCCAGAAGACATTGAGTTGCCGCGTATACGACCGCCTCTACGACTATTGCTGCCACCGCCCTGGGGTGACATCAATTGCGGTGGAGCACTAACAGACCAGACTTTCACTGTCCCATCCGCAGCTCCGGAGGCAAGAATAATGCGATCTGGACCGCCATAGGAATTATTTTGGCCGAAAACCGCTCCGGTGGTGCCAGGAAGAACACAAACAGTCCAAACAGCATCTGTGTGACCATCAAGAGTCGCTTTGGGATCAACCCTTCCACGTTCCCAAACCCGGACAGTTGCGTCTTGACCTCCAGAGAATACCCACCCATCACCTTGCGCTCGTCCTCCACTCGAGAAATTCTGCGATGGCGACCAGGATGTTAAGCACATGACCGCACCAGTGTGTCCCCGATGCGTAAAGTAGCTTTGGATATCCAAATCGTTTGGCCCATTGTGCACTCCAGCTTGGGTATCGTATCTCGCGGGTATGATCCACCGTTTGATGGTTCCGTCATCGCCAGCCGTACATATTTCTGGCTCCCCAGGACTTCCACCACCAGTGAATATGACCGACCTTACAGCGTCCAGATGACCCCGCAATCCAAATCTCACTTTGAAACTCCCGCCATCCACCTTCAGAGCTTGGTTCAAAGATAAATCATGTTCTCCACTTTTCCGCCGTGATATTGACGTCTTCCTTCGATGTGATCCAGGTCCTCGATTCGGTGATTTCGGTGGGTCTTGAGCGATTGGAAATAGATCTGTATCCGGTCTTTGTGGAGCATTCTTGATCTCTGGTTCTGGGAATTGCGCCGCTTCATTGAAATCCCAGCCATCTGCCTCTGTCGCAGGCTCCTTCTCTGTCGGCGTTTCCACGTCTACTGGTCGCCCATATGAATCAAAACTGTGATTGATCTTTGTAACTTCCTCCTCTGGTGGATCTGGCATTTGGAAGGTCGTGGACCATTCTTGTTGCGTGGGTTGCGGCAGGGGTTGCTGATCAGCGAGCGATCTCGACATGGGCACCTCGGCATTCCTTACCGATAGCTTCGACGCTGCAGGAACTGGAGGAGGGTGGTGGTTTGGTGTTGGCGAAGGTCGGGACATGTTGGATTCTCGCATACTGTTTTGTCTTGGCTGCTGCTGGTATATCTCCTCCAAGCTCTGTTGACCTGGTCCGGGCGCAAAGGACGGAGGCTGTAATAAAATATCTTCGGGAGGTGGGGGGTCTCGAGGAGGCAATGGATTCGATGGTGATACCAAAAGGTAGGTGAGCTCCCCTTGCGTTTTATCCATAAATCCCTTCAAACTACCTCGATCCGGGTCCTCATCCCCTCTGTCCCCCTCCCCTTCTCCTTCGACTTCCAGGAACGAATTGTGAGGTCTGTCTTGTGATGCTACACCGACTGTCAGCTGCCATATCACCCCAATATCCACTTGATACTCACGCCTTGTCCGGTTCTTCTTAAACTCCGCACTCTCCTTCTCCTTTCCGTCCCGGATAGACTCAATATTGACCTCCTTCCCAGCTTTTAACGCCTTGACCTGAGAATCCCTCTCCTTGAGAGCCTTCTCCAGCATATTAACATATTTCTTCAACGCTTTATTCGAGCTATCAGATTTCCTCGTGCTGCCCTCCAGCCTAGCAATTCTCCCCTTCATCTCCTGTCTTTCTATCTCCCACGCATTTCGATCTCGCTCATGTCTGTGCCATTCGGTTTGTAGGAATCGCATTACACCTGGTAATAGTTAGCATTGGCCCGCCAGGCCTTCAAAAAGATTAATCATGATGTACGGACCTTGCAGCGTATACTCAGTGCCCTGAGGTTGATTCCCCTGCTGTTGACCATTCCCATTTCCCTCTCGACCCCCATTACCTCCCCCATCACCAGGGCTGCCACCCATGCCCGTGCCCGACGTCCAGGCCATATTGCCTCACAGCCCAGGATCCCTTTCGCGCGCTGCTGTCTTTCCAAGCTCGCTGGGCATTTGCTTTGTGATGCGGGCGCAACCGTAATGCTCGCAGCGCCGCGCTCAATTGCACATGGCTGCAGACAGGATGGTGGTGAGTAGATGAGGCAGCTGGCGGATATGTGCAGCTCGAGATACTGGGTTTTATATTGTCTTGTTGGTGGTGTCGCGTGGGGTGGACATGGGAAGAAAAGGTGGCCGACGTTCGAGATGTCCAGATGCCAGAAGCCAGAGCTCCAGAACCGAACAACGCGACGGCGCTAAGGGGTTTGACGCTGTTTTTAGAAGAGGCCACGCTGCTTTATCAAATACGCATTGAAACAAGATAAAGGAGATACATTTATTTTCCTTTGTTATCAAGTTATTATTCAGAGTTTATTTTCTTTAAAGCCATCATTCTTGAATATTCGACACGTTGTACGAATCAGCCACTGAAAAGTTCCCGTCGGGTAGCGGCAGGAACCGGCGATGTTTCCTCAATCGAGGTTCTGTGGTTTGGCCCCCAACCAATGCAACCCCTGAGCTTAAAAAGCTTAAAGAGTGCAGATATTCCATAAAGTTTCGTTTCAAAGAGTATAAACAAGCCAGGGGGCTATATGTTCAATAATAAATGCTCAATGCTCTTAGCCCCCCTTTCAATCCCGTATAAACTCCTTCCCATCAAGAATGAATTGATACCTCTGCCATAGAGCCAGATGAACCTTCGTATAACATCACCCTCTCCCCCAATACACATCAAAACTCCAACTCCTCAACCTCCATCCCACACTCCACACACGTCTTAACCGTCATCCCCTCCGCATTCTCCACCGTCTGTCCCCACTCATGCTCATGCTTCCCACTCGCAATCACATCTCCAAACTGCCCCGCCTTCCCTCCATTCTTCAAATTCCTCATATAAGCATCCGTCCTCGTCTTCTTCTTCAACTCCTTCAACTTGCTCTTAAACTTCGCCTCCTTCCGCGCCTTCTTATCATCTTCCCTCTTCGCAAACTCAGCATCTAGAGCTTCTGCTGAGCCCCATTTGGTATTAAACGCGTATTCCTCGACTTGAAAGCGTAAGAACAACATCATGTCGTGCCAATGACTCTTATGCGGATTCGGTTTGCTCAAATGCGGTAATAATTCTCCGTCTTTCAACTCCGCTATTTCACACCAACCATTAGTCTACTCCCCGTAGATAAAGACAGCAGAAAATAAAGAAGAAAACTCACGGTCAGTCAAAAGATAATCATCCTTCGCCTCCGTCTTCGTCAACAAACTATACCTCTCCGGCATTTTCTCCTTACACCCCCCACAAACCGCCACCCCAAAAACATCAACCCACACCCAATCCACCTCCAGCGAACCACACTCTCTACATTTCTTCCCCTCCCCGCCCGCCACAATGCCTGGCTCAAAAGGCCCCTCCTTCCTGCGTCTCAAATCCCTCAACATCTGATGTCTCTCCCACTCTTTAAGCGTCATATGCGCCGGCTTCCCCCCATCTCCCCCTTCTTTGCCAGAGGAAGGGGCATGTAGGGCTTTATTAAAAGGATCATCCTCCACGCTCAAAAACCCACCCTTCGTATCCGTCATAGCGCTGAAATCATGATCAACATAATTCTTAAACTTCCTCGCTGGCTGAATAGCCTCTTCCCTTTCCCTTCCATTTCCCCTTGCATCTCGACTCGTAGCCGGCACACCAGCCGTAGAAATCGCGGCATGACTGCGTTTGCGTGAGGATTCGGGTTGTCCGGCGCCTGTGGCTCGGCGGGCTTCATTTGCTTCTAGCCGTTCTCGTGCTTCGTTTCCGGCGGCGATGGCTCGTTCGCGGAGGGCTTTGGCTTTGAGTCTATTTTGTTCCTGAAAGCGCGGCATATTAGATTCAGCAGTTGCGGGATAGAGGGGCAAGGGACGTACGATTCTGCGGGTTATTTCTGGGGTTGGTGGGGTCTTTGCTGCTGGTCCTGGCGCTGGGGCAGCCTTTGGAGGTGGCGTGGAGGGTCGTGAAGACATTGTTGCGTGGATGTTGGGGGAGAGGGAGGATGGAGATGTTCTTTGAGGTTCTTGGTTGTTGAAAGAGACGAGGCTGAAGGAGTGGCGAATCTGGCAGCCTCGGTGACGAGAGCATTTCCGGCTTCCAAGGAAACTTAATTTCAACACGAAATCCCGGCAACATACAAATTATTCCGCAGATTCACGAATGCATTAATTTCCGAGACGGTATTGGCATCACAAGCATAGAATTCAAAAGTATCCATGGTCTCGCGACCTCTATAGTACAATGGAGACGCAAAATTGACATCTCCCTTTCTCCATTATACCCACCCATCCCCCAAATACACATACAGTCCCATTTGCTATCGCAGTTCCATCCTCGAAGCAACCATCTATTCCTCCTTTGCGCCTCCACGACCCGCCTTCTCCGCAGCCTCAATTGACTTCTTGTCTTGACCCTGCGCAGCAGCACCTCCCTGCAGCGCGCTCATGAACCCAGCAGCCGCCTTGAAAGGACGCTTCAAGTCGCCCATAGCTGGCTTGCCGAACAAGTGGATCTTGACCTCGTTGCCTTCGAATGCGCCCTTGAGGGGGATGATAGATTGGATCAAGAGAGGATTGGTGTACTTGAAGTACACGTGCATGACGGCCATCATTCCAATGCCCATGATTTGCGCCTTGTAGAGAGCCTTCATCTGGTCGACGTCGTATTTGTGGATGGTGGTGGTGATGAGCTTGGGCTCTTCAGTGGATCCCATTTGGGGTTGCTCGACGTATTTGAGGGTCGTCATGTCTGTAGAGAAACGTTAGCACCGTGATCGCAATAGCTGGACAGTGCTGTAGTGTAGGAGGGCTGGCTTACCCTTCTTCTTGTTGATCAAGTAATGCGTATACGCGTAGACGGAGATGATGATCACATTCGACAAGATGTAGCCAGCTCGGACGAGCATCAACGTGTTTGGGTCATCGAATGGGATCCGTTTCGACACTTGCATCATCCCAAGGATGATGATCAAGTTGGTGCTGCATATCAATCAGTATTGCTGTGGCGGAAATGGGGGCGACTGTACGAACATTTGGGGAGAGAGGCCGGCCATTTTGCTGGTTGCCAGTGGTTTTGCGCGGAATCGGCGGAGTTGAAGAGATTTACTTGGTGAGGAAGAGGGCGTAAATGAATGCGACCTGCAGAGAAAGAAAGGGCGAAAGGGCGAAAGGGCGAAAGGAAGATGAGAATTGAAGGTATTCGCAAATTGATGGGTGCAGGAAGAGGACGTGTGTCTTGCGGCTGGCTGCGTCGCACGCCGAAAGTGCCTCGAACCAAAATTTTGGCAGCCCCAAAGCCGCTAGTCTCGAATAGGCAATAGTGGCTGAAGAGGACACTTCCTCCGTTTCCCGCTTCCTCAACCATGGAACCTTCTCTCATTTTCTGAACGAGCCTCATTTTCACCAGATATCAACATCTGGAATAAGGATTCTTTGACTTTGACCTATCGATCAAGATATTTCTTTGGATGCCATTTCCTCAAAACGAGGTAGCAATTGAAGCGTTTGGGCTGCCTCCACGCGCTTGTGGCTCATTTCCACTTCTTTTTCTTTTAGATCCCTTTCATATTCAGGTTCTCGACGTAGAATTTATTCCTTGCGAAGTTCTCGACTTTTCCAGTTCTATACCATGCTTCTTGTTAGCAACCATTGCAAGATTTTCTAGTTCGAGTCCTGTTTTAGGTCATACACAGCGAGGAGCGGAAGCGGAAGGCCATGTCCGCTTCATTCATAATGCACTCATGTACTGTACATATATTTGGACATGACCTCTAGACACCCATCCACTTCATTTCGCAAACATTAGTATTCCCGTCTGAACTTATCCACACACAATGGAACAACTTGAATTCCACAACCCCACCATCCTTCCCGGCCGCGAATGGATCGAAGTCGAGCCGAAGATCCACCAAATGATTCTCAATGAAGACAAAACCACCGGCCGTCGAACCTTACTTCAGCGGCATCAGCCGGGCTCTCTGGATGCGAACACGTCACTGCATGAATACATCGAGGAGATTTACATCGTGAAGGGCGATCTCATTGACAAGACGGCAAATGAGACTTATGAGGCTGGCTTCTATGCTTATAGGAAGCCGGGGATGATTCACGGTCCATTTGCTTCGGCGACAGGGTGTTTGATGTTTATTTCTTGTACTCCGGTAGGGCAATGAGGGCCGAGGATGTCTGTCTTCTGATGAACATGGGCAAGAGTGAGCGTTGGACCCATGTGCGACCTGAACACGAGCTAATGCTTTTCAAGTATCAGGACCGCAGCCAATTTAACTTGTGACTGACGTCTGCATCCATTTCTCACTTTACTCTGCTTTTACCTCGGATACAGCTCCATCGTTTCCAGCCTTGTCTTCTTTAACATACGGCGGGTCCTCCTTGTAAACATCATATTTGTACGTGCTTCCCACATGATCATCTCTCAAATGCGCCTGGCCCTTTCCATACACCTTTTCCCTAGCCGTGAGACCATCCTCCTGCGTTTGAGGATAGATCCCACGTCTCCTCAGCTCTGGAACCAAAAGATCAACCACATCCTCGAACGATCCAGGAGTCGTCACATATCCCAAGTTGAATCCGTCTACGTCAGCTTCATTCACGAATCTCTCCAATTCATCAGCGACAGTTGATGGCGAACCAACGGAAACTGGTCCAAGACCACCTATCGACGCAACCTCGGCGACAACTTCAGGCGTCCATTTCGGGACTTTGTCGCTAGTGGTAGTGAACACACTCAGACTCGAGGTCACTTTATGGATCTCAAGTGAGTCTTCCTTCGTGATCTCTTTCCCCAGCGGGAGTGTTGAAAGATCGATTCCCGTCCATCCACTCACCAGCACCAAGCCTCCAATAGTAGAGGCATACTTCTTGACCTCTGCAAGCTTTTCCTGCGCCTCTTCATCAGTACGTCCGATGATCGGCGTGAACGTGCAAAAGAACTTAATTGACGCGGGGTCGCGACCAGCTTCTTTCGCCAAGCGGCGAATATTTGCGATCTTGGGAGCAAGGACTGAAGGTGCATGTCCTGTCACGAAAATAGCTTCTGCATGCTTCGATGCAAATGCGGAGCCTGCCCTATTGTTCATCAGTCTCTATTCTTCTCCCCCTTCCAGATCATTAACCACACTTACAGACTCGTCCCAGCCTGAAACAAAAATGGCGTCCTCTGCGGACTCGGATCAACAATATGTCTCGTCTCCAAATCAAAAAACCTCCCATGATGATTAATCTGCCTCACCCTCTCCGGATCAACATAAGCATCATTTTCCACATCCTCAATAATAGCATCCGGAGCCCAAGACCCCTCCCACAACTTATACAACACACGCAAATACTCATCCGCTTGAGCATATCGTTGATCGTGCTCAATAGGAGTATCAATACCGATGGCTTTGAATGCCGATTTCTTCCAGGAGGTTACGATGTTCCAGCCCATTCGCCCGCCGGTTAAGTGGTCGAGCGTGGAGAAACGTTTTGCGAGGAGGAAGGGCGGCTCGAAGGAGGTGGAGGCTGTTATTCCGAAGGCGAGGTTTTTGGTTACTGCTGCCATGGCACTGATGGGCTATGATACCAGTGGTATTAGTATGAAAGCATCCCTCTCCTTTCGAAAGAGCACCTACGATCGTAGGGTCTGTCACAGGCCATTGCGCTGCCCTTCGGATGCAGTTATCCAAACTCCCTTCATACGTATCGTATCCGCCGTATGTATCCGCGAGGAACAGAGCATTGATATTTCCTCGTTCGAGAATTTTGGCAAGGTCAATCCAGTACTTCAGACTTCGCTTTTCTGCAGAGCGGTCTTTGGGATTCTGTCCCGGATCAGTACTTTGATTCGGAAGCTTGCTCTTAAGGAGTCACCTTCCATTGTCCGGGGCTTAGATGGCCAACGGTGGACATGTCAAATGCATTGAGCAATATTTGTTTCTTTGGTTTGCCATTGCCGGCAATAGCAGCGGGTTGTTGTTCCGTCATTGTTGTCTTTAATAGTGACGCGGTTACTTGACCAACTCGAAGGTCGTTCAAATGATCTCTTGATGAGGACAAGGCTTATTTTTGTTTACCCCTCCAAAATTACATGACTTACCAAAATGTGTTTACCCCTCACTAGCTAGCTACCTTGGTCCCACAAAGCTATCCTCCGGCCAGCGGACTTGCCCGCATCCTCGCACGTCAACGAAGCTTCACATGTTGCCATCAAAATCCACAATGCAAACCCCTCATTCCCCACCGCTATATACACATCTTATCTTATCAAATTATTCCACTTAACATATTTGTCGCCTCTCGAATCATCAAACCCTGAAGTTGCCACTAGACTTACTCGCAGTTGCGGGGTTTCTGTCTGCTGGTTGGAGGACTCAATTGCGTGCTTCTAGTGGGTTATGGCACATAGCTTGGGTTGTATGGCAACATGCATGAGTTCCTCAACCAATACCCAGAAGAGTGGGATAGGGCCAGTAAGGATAGGAAATTATCGGGATTATTAAATCTTCTGATAAAAAGTTGTTAATTTGATGGGGGCTTTTGATTTTCGAGGTCGACTTTGTACAGTACTCATTTTCTCTCTTGGCATTTTCATAATACTTTGCTATCACAAAGCGAGAGAAGAAGCAGGAGTCAATTGAAATTGCAAAATCAAAATGGCTTCAGATTCAGAAGACGGCGAGAAAATCCCTGCGCAAGTCAATGGTGCGACTGCTATCGCCACCACAGATAGTTTGCACAGTGATGCATCTGCAGATCGAAGGGCATTTCTTGCCTCTTTCAGTCCAGAGGAAGATAAAGCGATCAGACGAAAAGTTGACTGGAGATTTCTGTGGCTGATTGGGATGATGTATATCATCAAAAATGTAAGCTGGAGATTGGATGGAACGTTCAATTGCAAACTGACAGATCTTTAGATCGACTACACTAATGCAGCAGCTGTCAAAGTGCTACAAGTCGGCAAGCCGACAAATGTTCTGAAGCAACTCAATATGACTGCTGATGAGTACAACTGGGTTCAATCTATCTACTTTGTAAGACGAAACACCATTTGAGGGTTCAAATACTAAGTCAGGATAGATTAGTTACATCGTGTTCGAAGTCCCAAGCAACCTTCTCCTCAAGAAAATGACTCCACGCAACTGGCAGTTCCGTATTATTCTCTCCTGGGGAATCGTGCTCGCCTGTCACGCAGCCGTAAAAAACAAAGAAGGTCTCTACACAGCCCGCTTCTTCCTCGGCATGATGGAAGCCGGCATGTTCCCCGGAATCGCAGCTCAACTCTGCAGCTGGTACCGCAGCGACGAAATGGGCAAACCAATCATGTGGATGTTCGGCTTCCAAAACTGCTCTGGTATCGTGGGCTCGATCCTCGCCTACGGAATCTCCTACATGGATGGACTAGGTGGCATGAGTGCCTGGCAATGGGTCTATCTGCTTGAGGGAATCGGAACCATCCTCTTTGCATTCGTCGTCTACTTCGTTCTTCCTGACTACCCGAAGTCCCCGCGCTCAAATAAGTGGCTTACGCCGCGAGAGCAGGAATACCTTGAAGTGAGACTGTCTGAAAATGCACCGAGGACGGAAGATAAGGCGTTCAACAAGATGGAAGTCCTTGCTTCCCTGAGAAATCCACGGACATATGCTTTCATGCTGTCCCAGATCTTGATCAATCTCGGTGGATACGGTCTCAGCTGGCAATTGCCTACCGTGACGACGAGTCTTGGATTCGCTGGCCTGCCACGAAACCAGTTGCTCAATATTCCACCGGCTGCTGCGTCAGTTCTAGCAATTATCTTCGCGGGCTGGTTTCTCAAACGTGCATATACTACGCGACCCGCATCCATAATGTTCATCTGCGCGGGCGCTTTGGTTTTCTTCATCGTCCTTGCATCAACAAGGGACAAATACGCTGTCTACATCGCTTGTGTATTTGGAACTATGTTCTACTCTGTGTACTTTATTCCCTTCTGGGCTTGGCGATCCTCCACACTCGAGGGGACAACGGGAACGGCGTTCACGCTTGCTTTCCAATCTTGTGTGGGGCAAGTGGGTGGGGTAATTGGCCCGCAACTGTTCCAATCAAAGTATGCTCACAATGGGTATAAAATCCCTTTCGCAATTTGCGCAGCTGCTATTGGTGCAGGATGGCTTGCGAGTGGGTGGACCTGGTGGCTGACGAGGAACGTTGAGTGGGATGTTAGGAGAATACGGAGACTTCGGATTAAGTCTGAGAGGGGAGGCAGAATTTATGCGGATGATGATGTGAAGGTGTTTGAGGAGAGGAAGTTTTATGGAAAGATATTGACGAAAGACGGGGTCGCAGCAGAGGCTTAAAGATTTGGTATTGTTTCGCGCCAATCCTCACCTCCTTTGGGCGCTACCTATGCTGTTGTATGTAGCGTCGTTGCAGCGCACGTGACCCATCGCCGTTTTGCCCACCTTCGCTTCACCTCATCCTCACCCATCCTCACCCGTACTCACCCGTAATCACCCATACTCACCCATACTCACCCAGCCTTAGCCTCTGCTCACCTTTACTCACTTTACCCTCGACAGCTCCAACCCCCGTCATCCTTAGTGTGGTACTGGGGCTGATTCCGATTCCTACACGGCCGTCTAGCACTCCTGCAACCACCGGTGATGACATAGCTATCTCGCCATGAAGACTGCAAGATATGCAACCTCCAGACAAAAGGCTTGCCAGCAATGTTCAAATGCCAAAGCAAGATGTGATCGAAACCAAGGAGGTTGTGTCAGATGTACCCAGCGAGGTCTATGCTGCACCTATCTTCGGGCATCGTCTTCTGGAGCCGTAGCCCAAGATTTGAGCGTTAACAACGACACAGAATTGTGCAGCCCATCCTCTGCATCGAATAATGTTTCTTTATCCGATGGTCTGCTCCCAACTCCTGATAGTGAGCTTTCAACTAGAGGTGATAGGCATGACAAGACTATTGGATCAGGACGGGTCATGAATACCAGCACCACGGCCAATAACTTCCGGACGACTATCACGAGATCCTACTCTCCAAGCGGTTTGTATCTCCATGCTACAACCCCTATGTCTGAACCTAAGGAAGTTCTCGACTTTTCAAGCCTCGACCTCGTTTGCCCCATCAATGCTGGTGAGATTAGCAACCGCTGGCTGAATGCTTACCTCCCTACCGCGGGGCAGACTCTCAAAGCATACCCTATCAGTATCACTTCTTTCATCCACCGGATTTTTAAGTCGTATGCAGCTGTCGCAGTCCACGGCCGCGGGATTCCACCATTCGTTCATTCTTCGGAAATTGCGGCGCTTGCAACATATCCGCCGCTGTCGACTTGCTTGAGTTTGGTTCGAATCTGCGAAAGACCCCTGCCGGGTAGTGACGGAGTTGCAACTGAGGTCTTGCAGCGAGAAATGAACAATATTTACGAGTTACGGGAAACATACGATGACATGGCGTTGCTTGCAGCATTTCAAGCATATTTACTTTATGCAATGGTGCTATTCTTCCAGCTCAGTCAAGGCTCCAATCCTTTCCTCCGCCAAGCAATGATGAACCTCCAAGAAATCGCGTGTATCAGCTCCAAGCGAGGACTTGTGTGTATAGCGGAGCAGCAGCGTGCTCGCCCGAGATGGGAATCTTGGATTGTGGCAGAGACAAAACGGCGGACGCTCTACACTATGTATCTTTTCGACAGCGTGCTTTCAGCTCAAGACGGTCTTCCAACATTCCTTGGCACCGAGCTGCAAGGGCTCCCTGCACCGTCGAACAAGGCACTGTGGGAATCACAATCTCGACATGGTTGGGAAACGGTATACAATATATACTTAGCAGAATGGATGGATGGGGGTCTTTGCATTGATGAACTTTGGCCCATTCCGGCAGACTTAGACGAACATGGCCTCAGCCAAAGACGCAGCAGAGTGGACGAGTGGCTACAAAATCTTGATGAATTTGGAACAATGCTCTATGCGGTGACAAGCTGTACGCATGGTAGCTGAGCACGCAATCCCGTCCCCTCAAGTCTGTGGAGAAATCTGAATTTGTAGACAACAGAACGAGACGAGGATACAAATCTGGTTTACGACTGGTCCAGGGCCTGCAGAGCATCATCGACTGAGATTGCTGTCAGATTCATCTTGGGCAAGACCATATCCAGCAAAGCCTTTGAGCGCTGCGGCGGTAATTCCACCACATTATCCGAAACGACGTAAACATCGTAGTCCAGGTCGAAAAGCCGATAAACTGTGCTCATCACCGCGCCGGAAAGACTCAAACCCGACTATAACGACAATGGTCAGCCCAAAATCAACCTGGACGATGATTACGTACGATGATAACAGTATTGATGTTTTGTGCCCTCAGAATTTGCTCTAGGCTATTGCCTGCACCAGCATACCACCTTGTCTTCTGAAGTATAATATCTTTCTCATCGACCATGAAGTTAGAGTCAATTTGAACTCCAGAAGATCCAGTCTCAAAGGTTCCGTACCCCTGCAGCAGTCGGGTGAATGGGGAACCTTTAGCTAGCTCAGGCTGGGAAGAATTTGAAAACAAGAGACTTGTAAAGATAGTAAGAGGTCGAGGGTCTTTCTGGTGCACTGCATCATTCCACTTGACACAGTTTGTGATAAATTCTTGACCGACGCTTGTGTCTTTGATACCGTCTATAAGAAACGAAATCCAGTCCAAGTTGAGGACCGCATAGTGTTGGCCAAAGCTCAAATGGCCTTCAGCTCGAGCCATTGTGACGAGGTAAACTAAGTGGAGTAAATTCGAATAAAAGAACGCTAAATCTGCGTGTTAACAAAATTGAGTTAATATGAACAGAAGACTCTTGTGCGACTTCTAATCCAAACAAGGCCTTTTATACCTATATGGGTCTCGAGAGGCTCAACTCCGGAACTAATGAGATTTGCCGCTTTTTGATTGGTCTGTGGGCGGACTTCAAGCTGTCAACTCCGAAACCCCTCCCCCCTATCACCTAATTCCGGAGCTCCGATACTTCGGTTCCGACGGCCGCGCTGCCCACATGATATCAGGGGGAAAACTATATCAATACTCGCATCTTGCTCCAGTGGCGAGCAAAAGTACTTCAGCTCAAATCAGGGACAATGTCAAAGGGGATGATGAATACAGAAGACGCAAGTGAACCCATTTCGACGCGTGCCTCAACTGCAATTCCGTCACCACCTCAGCTGGCTTCCGTTACGAACGAGCCGTACAGCATCTTCGACAGACGACAAAAAGGACTCATCGTTCTCATCGTTTCGACAGCTGCTACTTGTGAGTCCCCCTATGGCCTGCGATCTGTTGTACGTATGATTCTTACTGACATATGAACAGTCTCAGGCTTTGCGTCTAATATTTACTTTCCTGCTCTTCCAACTATTGCTCACGATCTCTCCGTCTCTCCTGAACTCGTCAATCTCACCGTTACCTCTTATCTTATACTTCAAGGCATAGCGCCAAGCCTCTGGGGTCCAGTATCGGATGTAAAAGGGCGTCGACTTGCCTACTGCTGCACTTTTCTCGTGTTCTTCGGCGCGTGCATCGGCTTAGCAGAAACGAAGAACTACGCAACCTTGATCATACTAAGATGTCTGCAAAGCACCGGCAGCGCCAGCACAATTGCTATTGGTTCTGGTGTGATCTCAGACATCACTACACGCGCTGACCGTGGAGGGCTTATGGGAATCTTTCAAGCAGGATTGCTTGTGCCTGTTGCTATTGGCCCGGTGATTGGAGGCGCACTCGCAGGGTCTTTTGGATGGAGAGCCATCTTTTGGTTTTTGACCATCTACAGTGGCGTCTTTTTACTGCTGTTGCTCCTTCTGCTACCAGAGACGCTGCGGTCGATCGTCGCAAATGGAAGCCGGCTGCCATCGAATCCAATGGGCAAATACCCGTTGTTTATTTATCAAAAGGTCACCGACACAAAGTGGGATGCTGTATCAGCAGAGAAGCAGCTCTCGGCGAGAAAGCATATCGACTTAGCAAGGCCCTTCCGCATCCTCTTCAGCAAACAAGCAGCTCCCATCATCGTCTTCCTCGCCATCTACTATGCTATTTGGCAGATGAGCATCACGGCCATGTCCACTCTTTTCGAAGAAAGCTATGGCCTTTCTGAAACCCAGATCGGGCTAACGTTCATCGCCAATGGAGCAGGCTCTATGATCGGCACACTAGTAACTGGAAAGATTCTTGACCTAGACTATCGTCGGATAAAGTCCAAATACGAGACTCGATCAACGGAGAGTAGCCTCAACAATAGCCATGACATTTCCCGGGAAACTGCTCAATATGACGACCACTTCCCGCTCGAACAAGCCCGCCTCCGCCTCGTCCCCATATTTTCCCTCCTGCAATGCATTTCTATCATCCTCTTTGGCTGGACCGTCCAATACTCAGATCACGTCCATATCGCCGTACCGATAGTGTCAACCTTTATCACAGGATGGACTGCCATCTCTACACAGTCTGTGATCATGACGTATCTGGTTGACGCTTTTTCTGACCGAACCGCCGCAGCGAGCGCAAGTCTCAACCTTGCGAGATGTTTTTTTGCGGCAGGTGGCACGAGTGTAGTGATGCCCTTGTCGAATAGCGTTGGAGTTGGCTGGGCCTTTACAATTTGTGTTGCGGTACAAATCATCGCGTTGTCAGGGGCAGCTGTTCAGTGGAGATATGGCGGCACGTGGAGGAGGCAAGCGGAAGAGAAGAAAAGAGAGCAGGCGGCAGAAGACGAGAGAAAGAAACATATGCTTGTGTGAAGAGATGGATCTGCATGATAATACATACTTGAAAAGTAGCTCTCTATTTACTGATGCCTGTTATTGATATGACCATTCCAGTCCACTAACTTGCTCTTGTCAATCCTGTAAAGCTGAATCATGGACTTAGCTCCGGCACTCATATCCAGCCTCGCAATTCGCTATTCTCTCTGTTCCTTACCAACTCATCTGCGATTATGCTCCGGCCGAGCAAGTTGAGGTTATACGCTCGTATGAGGTGAGGTTGAGTTGCTAATGTTCGCTAAAACTGTAAGGCCGAAGTAATAGTCACGCGTGAATGGGCGCGAGGGGTCCAAAATGGGCTCCTAGAACAATCCTTGAACCATTTTCTTATTTTAGCCGGCGATAGCAATTGCAACCGGGGGAGTCGAAACAGGTCCCCGTGGCTCAATCGTCCAGGGCACCCTCACTATTACTCACCTGCCTCCCCCTTCGCTTCACCTTCTCACTTTCACCTTACTCTTAACTCACCCAATATTGCCGACAAAGCAGCCCTGCTCGCCTTTCCGAACAGGAACAGATTTTCTTCATGTCAGGATTGGCGTGTGATAATAGGCTGTTGTCCTGTGTTATCAAAAGTATCAAATGGGAAAGTTTCACGTCTTGAACTATTTTGTTGAAATTATCTCTGGAGCGATTTCAAATTCGAACTAGTATGTATTGTGGACTTGGGACCCAAAGAATATTTAAATGGGCTCTTGAAACAGGACTGCTCATTTGGTATCACAACATGTAAAAATTCAGACTTCATCAGACAATGTACCACTAGCATAATAACCGCATCTCAACTTATCTAGATGCCCACCTCATTTCATCATCGGGAGCATTCATGCAGGCAGTTGGGGTGCAACTGTGACGTTCGACCCTTTACCCAGCTCTCGCTCATGCACTGAGTCTTCAGATTCCATGGTATTTTCAGCACTACTTGTCTCAGCATCCAGATTCCGTTCCTGTTTCCGAGCAAGCGGTCCAATCACAACATATGTAAACAGAACCAACAGAAACGAATTAACACCACAAAACGTCCACCCCTTCAAAAACCTCGGGCCTTCCGACGTCGGGAAGACCAGTACCCCAGTCCAAGCAGTCGTACTCTGCGAAAACAGATTCATGAATGTTAGGATGACAGAACGCTCTGTAGCATCGTGACGCAAAATATCGTTCGCCCATCCATATAACACGCTGCTCATGGCAACCTGGGTATATGTGCTATTGAACGCAAACCACTTTGCAGCTTCAGGGACCTTCCAGGTGGCTAAGATAACCATCGCCGTGAAGTTCCAAGCATGAGCAAAAGCAATGGCACCGCTGGGGCCCCAGAGTAAATCCGAGCTAAAGTTGACAAAGAGGACATAGAAAATACCAAGCGCCGGGGCTGTGGTTCCGAGTTGATTGACTTTGGGGGTGGAGAAGCGCTTGAGACCTTTTAGCCAAAGGAGATAACCACCATATGAGTTTGATCCTGAATTCCAGAAGAATATATCCCAGAGAGTGAGGGCATAGACTCTCCGATCGGTTGCAATTTTCTTGAGAAGTTGGAGGCGACTCAATTTCGTTTTTTCTTCTGTGTCAACCTTAACATTCTTGAGACGTTTGACTGCCAAATCTAGTTCTGCATCAGACAGGAACAGTTTGTTCGGTTTTGCTGGAGTTCCGGGCCAAATAAAAACCCCCGCAATTGCGACTGGAATTGTCATGAGGGCACTGATGATGAACATCCATCTATAGCATATCGTCAGGCAAACATATTTAATCTTGCCTGGAGTTAACTTACCTCCAGCCCGCCATACCCCTCACATCATCAAGATTTGCAGATGCACCGCTTTGGATAAGTCCTGCAGTAAGAGTCCCGAGCATTTGGCCAACATAGAACACACCCCCACGACGGCCAAGTTCATCACCGCGATACCACGCGCCCAGGACATAATGCACACCCGGGAAGAAAGCAGCCTATTGATAGAATTAGCTTGTGTGCTTCATTCTTCTCCTGTTTGGGTTTACCTCAAAAATACCAACGAAGAATCGATAGGCCATCAGCTCTGAAAAACTCTCCGAACGGTATTGCAGGAGCGTGAAAATCCCCCAGCCCATTTCCAAAGCTGGAATCGTGTAGTTCATCGGGAACATTGGGAATAGAAACGTGAAAGGCAGTTGACCAATAACTGCACCGGCCACATACATGGAGTTAAGACTGACAAGTTGGTTGGACTCGAAACCGAGATCTTCCTTGAGCCCTGAGACATAGGCATTGTCTAACCAAGTGTATCAGCCTGTGTAGATGAGCTCTGATAAGGCCACACTTACTCAGATTCGACTGGTCAATATACTTGATCCAATATGCAACTACAGCGTAAGGAACAATGAGAAGATCGAGTTTTATGATGAGCTTTTTCTCCTCCGGGCTGTCATCTTCTGCGTACCAGTGGTACCATGATCTTCCCTGCCGTTTGGAGTGCATGGCCGAAGCTGGTGGCTGATAATTGATACTATCAATGGAAGATCTCTATCCAGAGTACCGCATCAAAATTATGTCCGAAAGTCAAGGCAACTTTGAGGTAGGTCCCGTATTTGTAGCGAAGCCGTCAACTAAACAAAGTGGAATGGGAAATTGAGGACGCGAATCTGGACTTTTCCCATAATAGGCAGCGGCTTGGTCTTGCGGGAGCAAGTTTTTGTAAATCTTGAAATGTTGGACGCAACGAGTCGAGAAACAAATCGAGATTTGTCTATTCTGAAAGAAGCTGAAGGCGAAGGAGTGGGGTTTGGCTTGATAGAAACCATTGAAGCGGAACGAAAGCCGTCCAAGGGAGCGAGAGAGAGGGCTATAATATGGGTCAGTGAAGTTTCCCGAACCGTGGCATTGGCACGAATTTCTTAGTTTCCGCTGACATGCAGATGCTAGGGGAATATCCTCATCGGGCCCCGCTGTCACACCATCGCTTGCCCGTCTAATCGCTTGGTAGAAAAGTCAAAACAACACCATTTTCAGAGATAGGAACCTGAAGGCTAAAGATTGTTAACAAAACTTGGCGAGGTGTCTTTGGCCCTCTCGCGTTTTGACCCTTGAGGTTCGCGGGCAGCGCGTACTGGCAATTATGTGCACTTAGGGGTATTTTCAAGGGGTGCATGACACAATTTAAGCGAGTTTTGACGACTTTGATGCCAAGTTCCGTATTTGATGGCTTGCGCGAGAGAAACAGCAGATTGGATGATAAGATGAGTTTTCAAAAGTAGGAAGAAGCTAGGGAGATTAAATGACTTGGCTATTATCGAATGGTCTTTTGTCACCATTTACAAATACCTTCTGGACGCCGGACTGATGACCGAGAAAACAATAAAAGCAAGGCTGGAGAACTTGACTAATGATGTTGGAAGTGTGGAGTCTTTCCAAAGACCCAGATTTGTTAGAAGACCGTCCTGTCAATGCAGTCCGTTCATTGAAAGTAGGTTGATGTGTGAAGTCTAGCCCAAGAATATGGCGGGACAGTTAACAAATCCAGGTGCCGTTATAGGAGCTGATATATCGGGCATAACTGCTGGCGTCCTCTTCCCTGTGAAAGTCCCAGGCACTGAATTACTATATACGAAAAGAACAGTGATATGGTACTTGAGCTCCGCAGCTCAGGATCGTCATTTTAAACTATCCCACTAACAGCGTCGGAGGGAGGAACTCGGTCCGAAAGCATCTGTGAACTGCGGAGAATTAAGAAATGTGTTTGCGGCTAACAATCTGCCATAGATCCTGAGGTTCGATGTGATGATTCGGCAAATGTATATCAAGATAGCTCCTCCCTAGATACTCCCTGGATTCCCAATGGTCCGAAGAATTTGCCCAACGTATAGAGACTCAAGCGTACTTGTGGAAACTTGCCGCAAGGTACAACATTTATTATACATCAAGTTTGACAAAAAAGCTACCCGCGCCAGATGGAATCAACTGGAGCGAAAATGGAGTATTCAGAATTCACTCCTTGAAGAGTCAACAGACGGCAATTGAAGATTATGACATCTTGATTGCTAGCATTACTACAATTAGTCGCGTCAATGCGCGGAAACTACCAAATCATCCATCTATAAAGGAATAGCAAGGCTAATGGAGAGGCTCTTCCAATGGGATCCAAACTTTCATCCGGCTGGTAAGATAGTAGCAGCTATTTGCAATGGAGCAAGCGGGAAGCAAGTTGTGCCGGAATTACAGAAAATAGTTTAAAACCCTATGTTTTTCGATCCTCAGCGTTTCCTATAAGCGCATTCTTATTCCATTGTTAGACCCAATCTTTAAAAGTGGCAGAAATATTCTCCTCTAAGTGGGCTTCTGCTTCAAGAGGGCACTCAAATTTGCTCAAGAATGCTCACACGTGGACCAGTCACCAGTACACTTATTCTGGAAGTAAAAAGTCGAGTGATTCGAATTCAATAGCCTTAGTGCTACCAGACATGTAACTATGACACGTGCCGCTCTAATTGAATATCCGCGGGCTGACTGACCAATTAGATCTTACTTCTAATCTTATCTTCAAAAGTTTCATTCAATACATATATCCAATCCATAGGTAGCGGTATCAACGGAGAGGATTGAAAGCGAATTACATTCATCCATTACTGTTCACGACTCTGAGCAGGCACAAAGCTCACCTGCTAGATCTTTAATTACCGCAAGATGAACAACGCCGCGCCCTTTTAACCCTAAATTCAGCTACCAAGTCAGCGAATTATGAAATCAGTCACTCAGATAAGCAGCTCCCAATTTCTCGAGCTTGGTTTCGACTGGTACATCTTGGTATTCATTGCTGGTCCCCCTTTCTTTGTATTTACCAGATCTAACAAGCTGGGAGGATAAATGGCAGTCAAATAGTGGTGAACCTCGTGACGATCAACACATTCGCCTTGGTATTGAGTACGCCCGTCTTGGCCACCATGGCCGTCGAGTAAGTTAGCCTCTGCCATTACCATTACGATCACTTTTTATTGACCGCCAACTGTGTCAAGCCCTTTATCCAGAACGCCAAAACATACGTCGCTGCCCCCTCTCAAATTACGCCATTACGAGCTGTCAATGAAGTACCGCATGACCTCCTCACGCCTCAAGAACGCCATGTCAGCGCATGCTCCGGACCCATGTGGCTTCGAAACGAACATAGTTCTGGAACGGATGAAATTCAAAATGAGTTGTTCAACCAGCTCCGTAATATGAATTATTTCGGATCCGGGGACGACGAGAACTATGTACTTGACAATCCTACCCGCTACACTTTCAGCTCATGGGGCAATGATAGGGACTTAGAGAAACTAGTAGCGTTAATTCCGGGCCCGGTAGAGCTGGCAGCTGAAGCATATGGCGATCAACAGATCTACTTGGAGAATGATGAATCTGTGGAACTTATATACGTTGCAAGCAGGGGCGAAGCTTCCGAAAAAGGAAACCTCGGGAAGTATCAATCAGAGAAACTTCTATGTGGCTGATGCTGAGGCTTTGGTTTCGGAGTATGTTCTTTGGGTCCACCTGAACGAATTCGGCAAGATCGTGCAGAGGAACCTCATCCGAGCGGTAGACCTGGCAGGCTTTACTGAGATGATAAAAAAGGGATCTACATTGGATGAGATGGGAATTGGCTACAAGAACGGGAGAGTGGATTGGCATGTAAATGGTGGTGGCATCGAATGTTCTGTGTACGGATTGTGGTTTCAATCGGATCTTGACCCCCGCACAACGTACCCGGACAGGTAGTTTCACCCAGTCTGGTGACTGGCAAATAGACAGTTGGATGAAATATTATAGCTTGCGATGCGCAGCTTATGGTCCCTCGTCTCCTCGTGCGTGACCTTGCCACTCCAGCATGTTTTTCAGGAATTGATTTACAGAAAAAGCAATTTGAGGCGCACATATTAAAGGGTCAAGTAGGGTAGGCTGTCAAGTATAAAATTTGAATTACATTAGTATTAAAACGCTCTATAGAAAAATATAAATTTCGTCATTACATCCAGACTTGCCTAACACCACCTCAAAAACAATTCATCTCATGGCAGAATTTTGCCACCCTGATCCTGCGGTGCTTTCTTCTTCTCAGAGCCCTTGTTGCTCTTCTCGAGATCTTTCTTAAAAAGACCGAGCAGGGGTGAAAATCGCTCTGCCATACTCTTTCCACTTCCTCTCCTGACTCTGATCAAGTAGTACAAAAGCACGGCCATGAAGATATTGAAAACGATATATGCGAAGCCAATGCCGTAGTCCCTCCATCTAGTAGAGTATTTGATGGCTACACTATCAAGGAACATGTCGCTAGTTGAGATTGGGCAGTAGTGACAGTCGGATGTAGCTTCTGGATTGTAGATGGAACCCATCGCAACAGACGCGTACGGGCCCAGATACTGACCACACGTTTGGCCGGGCAGGGGTTGCATGATGGCAAGTTCATTGCTGGCACAGTGAACAATTTTGCCAGAGAGACCGGTACTGGCGATAGCAGAAACAAGATCTGAGAGAATGTTTAGCATGAAGTTTGGGCTTGAGTTACAACATGTACTCACAGGTAAGTGGTGAGACCCGATACATGAAGATCCAGAAGCCTGGAAGCGCCTGGGGAGGCTGGAATACACCGTTGAACGTCAATGTCAAAGAGAACATGATCGTGGCAATATTGCCAGCAGTCTCGGCATCCGGAAGTGCTGATATCAACATGTGGGCAAATGTACTTGCAAATACGAAAAATTGCACCAGCAACAGGAGGATCAGCCCTTGTCGGTCAGAAGCGGGGATTCCACCTTGCGTATAAATCGGGTAGAAATACGATCCGAAGACCATTACTCCTAGAAGAATCTGGTAAGGAATTTCGACGACAATATTGGCAATCAAGAACTGCGTCATGAGTCAGTGCTTCAATCCAGGGGTTATTTCCAGGATAGATGAGAGCTTTGGAATTACTTACCGCCTTCCAACTGTAAGCTTTCGATGGACGCTCCCGGACCTCGTACAAATCCCTTTGGAGAATGAAACGAGGCATGATTTGCTGAACCAGAGTGGTGAAGATGGTTGTGATCATAAAGATGGAGAAGATAACATCTTGGATTCCTTGCTGACTGGTGTTGGCATGGAAGAAAGAAAATCCAATGAAGAGGGCTGATGCAACGCCAAGGAGGATTTTGCTGTAAATGTAACCCGGGGTTCGCCAATATTGCTGGAAGACACGAACAGTAACTTCGTATAGTTGAGCGGTGAAGGGCATAGCAAATTCGCTGTGGGATCCAGCGGACTCTTCAGCCTTCTCCTTTCCCATCTCATCCTTGATCCGCGCGAGCTCCTTTTGTACTTCTTGCGCTTCATCGCTGTTCTTCCAGACCTCATGCCAGTCCTTAGTTGTCTTGCCGCTGGGTCCGGCACCAACCATGGTCAACACTACAAGGAGTCAGCTTTGTAGTTGTTAACGGGGCTGATGGCTTACTGTATTCTGCTGGATTATCTTCAGGTCCACACTTCTCGGCCCCATTAGATTCGAAATATTTCAACAGAATTTCTGAATTATGACCAATGTCTCCAAAGTAGACGGTTCGGCCGCCTTTGGCTAGAAAAAGTAGGCGGTCGAACTCCTGAAAGAGGATAGCGCTAGGCTGATGAATAGTGGCAAGAACTGCTTGACCGTTATCCGCAAGTTTCCTAAGAAATGCGACGATAGCCCACGACGACTGAGAGTCCAATCCTGATGTAGGCTCGTCGAGGAAGAGAAGGAGAGCAGGCTTCGCGGCGAGCTCCACACCGATAGTCAAAAGCTTAC